>ENA-UOJQ01000025-UOJQ01000025.1-human-gut-metagenome-genome-assembly--contig:-P63-NODE-25-length-184834-cov-20.627707_pt1 | contig 184834 bp, 159 predicted proteins | sample MGYA00242352_ERZ723899 | MGnify/ENA metagenome assembly ERZ723899
GGAGCATTGCTAAAGCAATGCTCAGCTTGGCATCCCTCTTTCCTTACCCATACCCACACCCCGTCGGGGTGTTAGTGAAACTCGAATAACCACCTGAACATTGTATATCCTGTCAATGCAGGGACGCTTAACGCTACACGTCCGCATATTAGTACATATATCTCAGGTTAGTGGCGTTTTTTTGAAGGGTCAATGTCAGTGCAGTTGTACCGATGCACTCACGAAATTATTAATACCTTATCGGTACCGAAACTGTTTTCGGCGGTGTTTATGATATATTTCACTGTGTGGCTTTAATAATAATCAGTTTATCAACAATCTGAAGGCTCCGACAGTTCAAGTCGGAGCCTTTGCTGATATTTATTCTGCAGGCAGTGCCGCCGGCAGATGTTATTCTATAAGGCCGCTCTCCTTTAAGAGCAGTTCGACATCGGTGCCTTTGACTTTTTTCATTACGACTTTAAGCAGCATCTTTTCCTTGAATGAGAGCTTTATATCCGTTATCGGCTTCTTGTCTATAGCGTAGTAGCAAGCACGCAGAAGCTCACGGACATCATATTTGCTTCCCCATACCTCAGGAACGCCACGGTCTATGTCAAGCAAGGTGTAGACAGATTCCATACCGGTACGCATAGAATACTCGGTAGTGAAAATGGTGTCACGGGGCGTTTCGGCAAACTGACCGATGAAAGCGAAGTTTACTGCGCCGTCCGGAACTACCTTAGGTCTGTCGGATTCCTTTCTCGGCTGGAAAAATGCGTTTATATAAGGCATATAGCACGTTGTGGTGTTGCAGGAGTTTTTGGCAAGAGCATTGATTTTTTCTGTCGGTACACCGATGTGGTAGAGCCACTCACGGCAGATCTCCTCGCCTGTGCAATCACGCATTGCTTTCTTTACATAGTTGCCTTCCTTGTTTGTATTAAGGGAATACAGCCATACAAGAACCATATTCTTATCCTGCGACTTGAACTGTGGCTGGCGGTTTATCGTCCACGAAAGATACCAGTTTTCCGTGCTGTCCTTTACGGTGACAATGCCGCCCGTTGTTACCTTGCCCATGCGTGGGTCACGCTTGCAGATATTCATAATATATCTGATTATCTCATCGTCCGAGGTCGCTACTGTGGCGCTCATCCAGTTCGTAGCGTCAACATCGCTGCAGAACTTGTCGGGGTTGCCGTATTCGCCGTTCTTCGCCTGTGCCGCAATAGCCTTCCACATATCCCACGATTCACCGAATCCGTTCTTTACACCGGATAAATCGGGGGCGTGTGTCTGATCGCCGTAGCAGGATGTGTCGGTACAGCAACCGTTTGTTATAAACACGAGGTCATCCTCGATAAGATCTATCGTTTGCTGCTTTCCGTCCTTTATATAGACTATCTGCTTTGCAATCTTCCTGCCGCCGTCATCCTTGATTATAACATTCTTCACGTCCATTCCGTACTCGATGCGAACGCCGTGTGCCTCAAGATATTTTACAAGCGGAAGTATCATACTCTCGTACTGATTGTACTTTGTGAAGCGCAGTGCGCTGAAGTCCGGAAGTCCGTCTATGTGATGAACGTAGCGGCAGAGATAACGCTTCATTTCAAGAGCGCTCGACCAGCGCTGGAAAGCAAACATCGTCTGCCAATACAGCCAGAAATTCGTGCTCCAGAAGCTGTCGGGGAGAACCTCCGAAATCTTCTTGTCCTCAAGATCCTTTTCGGGCGTTAAGAAGAGCTTTGAGAGTGCCATTGCCGATTCCTTGTCAAGCTCGAACTTCTTGTCTGTGTGTGCGTCCTTACCGCAGTTTACCGTTGCACGACAGAGAGAATAGTTGGGGTCGTGCTTGTTGAGCCAATAGTATTCGTCAAGCACCGATACACCGGGCGTTTCAATAGAGGGAACGTCACGGAACGTATCCCACATTACCTCGAAATGATTATCCATTTCACGACCGCCACGCATATAGAAACCCTTTGTAATATCCTTGCGTCCGTCACAGCTTCCGCCCGCAAGCTCCAGTTTCTCAAGAAGGTGGATATGCTCGCCCTTCATCTGTCCGTCTCTTACAAGATAGAAGGCTGCCGTAAGTCCGGCAAGTCCAGTGCCAATGATATAAGCTGACTTTTTGTCGACATCCTTCGGCTTTTCGGGATGTGCGAATGCTTCATAAGTTCCTGCTGAGTAATACATAAAAACCTCCTGAAAATTTATTTTCTGTCCTTATTATATCCACATTTCCGACTTCTTTCAATAAACAAAAAAAGCGCCGTGCTAAAATCTTTAGCACAGCACTGTAAATTGTATAAATTTTTATCAAAACGGGCATTTTGATAAAACCGGCTCACAGCTTGAAACGATTCAACGCAACGGAAACGGAATCTTTTATAAGCAATGCGAGCTTATCTATTATCAGCCTCGGGTCTTCCTTCATATCGTCTTTTATCCAGTCAAGCATTATCCCTATGAACACATACGAATATATCCGTGCGATAAATTCCTTATCCTCATCACGCACGGTTATTCCTTTCGACTGCTCATCTATCACACCCATTATCAGCCCGTCTGTCAGCGGTTTCAGATATTTTTCCACCTGCTCACGATCGACGCAGCGGTAGACATTCATAACAAACGGTTTATTTGCAAGCACAGCCTCAAATATATTCAGAAAGCCCTCCTGCCAGGTATCGTGGGTCTTCTTTTCTTCAAGCGCTTTTCTTGCGTCTTCAAGGCACGACCATTCCACAAGGTCGTAAATATCCTTAAAATGATAATAGAAGGTCATCCGGTTTATGCCGCAATCCTCGGTAATATCGTTTATCGTTATCTTGGTAAGCGGTTTTTTCAGAAGAAGATTTTTAAGCGACTGCTCGAGTGCCCTTTTAGTTACCTCAGACATTTTACCCTCCGGAGTATTACTTTCTGGCGCATTATACCGACAGTGAAATCTGTTCGTATCACGCAATTCTGTCTGATTATATTTTAGCACATTTTCATAAAATTTCAAGTAAAAGCTGAGTTTCTGTTTTTAATACGCTGTTATTTATACTGCGTCTTGCGGTGCGGATACCGTTTTGTACGGCTTACACCGGGTAAACCGAAACGGACAGCCGTGAAGCTGTCCGTAAATCTTATCTGTAATTATTAACGCTTATCGTCCTTTGAGTTTCTGTTGCTGATGACCGAGCCTGCAATAATTCCTCCTACAAGGACTGCCGCACCTGCTGTGCTTAACACTATCCAGCCGGGGAATGCGTTGCTTTCCGCTGTCTGCCCTGCAATAAGTCCGTTCTGTACCATTTCTGCTCTTGCATTACTGCCGTTGTCAACTGGCGATTGAGCGGACGCATAAATGCTTACCGTGATTAATGTAGTTGCAAGTGCAGCTATTGTCGTGATTGTTTTTAATAGTTTTGTCATAATTTTCAGTCCTTTCATAGTTTTACGTTTCATTGATGTAATGTAAGGTGTATTTTCTTTCCTATTTTTAGTATAGCACATAAAAACTGCAAGTCAATATTTATGACAAAACTGTAACTATTTTGTTACCGGTTTGTAACCTTTTCCGGCTGTTCGGCAGGTGCATCAACTGCCGCACATTTACCTGCGGACGAATGAGGGCTTTCATTATACAGAAAAGCGGCTGACAGCCCAAAAAAGCATCAGCCGCATAACAGATATAATTGTATAACCCGTATATACATTATTAATCAAGCAATACAGTTAAATCATAACCGAAGCATATCAGACACACTGCTATGTACAGAATCGGATTTGAAATAATGACAATTAACCGTTCTAAACCCGTTCTGCACTTTCGCAGAAAATAAAATGTTGATAAAATAACGAACAAGAAAATAGCACACCATGCATAATAGATAGAATCCAACAGTTCGTTCAGAAGACAAGCAATAAAGATAAAAACTAAAGAAATTGCCGGCACGATAGCCCTGTCTTTAAGATAAAAGCTTGTATCGGTTTTGGTGATCAGAGTAATTACTATCGGAAGAAATCCGCCAAGTAAAGTGCTGAACAAACAGCCGAGCCTTAAAGCGTTTAATTCTTTGCCAATAGAAAAAATGACAAAAGAAGTTCCGAATATCAGACATATTAATATCGGGAAAAACAAAGAACCGATAATCTTTCTGCTTGTAAAATTATGCTTTATGAAGCCTCCTATACCGGAACACTACAGTTTAGTTTGTTTTTTGCAGACCAATCTTGTTAATTTTGCCAGAGTGAAAGAGGGCAATTGTACAACAAGCATTTCTAATACTATAATTACCGCATCGGTAAAAACATCGGGATTAAAAAATGGGGAACTTCCACTATGGAGATAGTATAATAAATACACCCCCTCGTTTTCAAATATCAAGACAAACAGAAATGTAATAACCGCACCGCAGAATATTGCGTATACTGGCAAATCAAAACAAAGAACCGCCAGATACGTTATAAGTATTACCGCAACGAATGAGCAAGCTATTTGGATGTCATCAAAACTGCCGTCCATAACGTACATAATAGAATGGATAAGTATATGCATTAGCAACACCAATACTTGCATCCCGATACCTAAACTTATGTTTTTTGCAATCTTCATTTGATCCTCCTGTCTGTCGATGTTGAATCAGATAGTATAACACCTGTAAGATATGTTCTTTTTCCTGATTTCAATATATCATGCAAAAAAAGGTAAGTCAATATTTATGACAAAACTGTAACTATTTTGTTATCGGTTTGTAACCTTTAGAATCATTCCGAAAGTGTGTATGTATCAAGAATAAAGCTTCCGCTTGCAACGTTGACATTAACATTCGCTTCGGCATTTCCGTATGAAATACTGCCGCTTCCTGTAAGTTTTTCATTTCTTCCGTCAAGACCGATTTTTATCGAACCCGAAGCAACGCTGTATGCTACCCGTGCCCCTGTGTCCTTTGGTGCGGAGATATGCGCTTTTCCACTTGCTACTTTTGCATCTATGCCTGTAATCTTTTCTGCACAGCCAAGCGTAAGCGAACCCGATGTAACATTTGTGTACAGTTCACCGCCGCCTGCATTCAGTGAAGCGATTTTACCGGAGGTAAGACTGTATTTGCTCTTTTCGCTTATGAATCCGTCAAGTGTAGTCTTACCGCTGAGTACCGATACATTTACATTTTTGTGTTTATGAGTTCTTGAAGATATATCAGCCAATCCCGATGATACATTAATATCAAAATTTTCTGCGGCAACACTTGAATTTATCTTACCGCTGTATAACTGAATTTTTGTACTTTTTTCAGTATGCGGCATATCTCCCGACAGCGAGCCTGAAGCTACCGTTACATCTGCATTTTCAAGCGTACCGTTATCTCTGTAGCTTTCGGGAAAAGATATTTCTATCTTTGTCGGAACGCTTGCAAGTGTAAAGAGTGAAAAGAATGAAAATCCTGATTTTTCTTTAATGTTAAGCGTACCGTCAGTGATATTACATTCTATTTTCTTGTTTTTGTCCACCGTAACATAACTTACCTTTACCGCGTTACCGCTGTTGTATGAAATATTTGCATTTGCACTGAGTACGCTTATATCAAGTCCTGAAAAAGTATCTGTAAAAGTAAACTCCTGCTTTTCTGAGTTTTTGTCGATTATGTTATTCATATACTTTTCTCCTTCAAGCAATGTCGGCAATGCCGTAACTGCACAGCCCAAAATTCCTAATGCCAGCAAAACGGCTGATATTATCAGTATTATCTTTTTCATCAGAAACCTGCCTTTCTTCCTGCAAACGTTCTTACATGAAGTCTTGCTACCGCTTTTATCACACTTGCAAAACCTTTTATAACGTTTGGCGTGAACGCCGCCATAATTCCGCCGAGTCCAAGGATAACCATTCCTGCAAATACATTGAACATTCTGCCGAACAGAAGTGCCGTAACACTGTCAGAAACAAACGGTAGCATAACGGAAATGATACTTACCACACCGGAAACAATAAAAGCAAACGCTACCGCAATATAAACTATAACAAGTGATGCCAACGTAGGCAATGCCCAGTCAAGTACAAACAGATCAAGCAGTATAACACCTGTTATCATTCCGCCGCTGATCTTGCCTGTATTGCTGTCAACACGATTTATCCCGGCAGTGATATTCTGCTCATTGCTATTACTGCTTTGTACATTTTCCGAATTCTCCCCGACATACTCCTTTACTATCTCAACTGGATCTCCAAGCTTTGCGCATATCTCGCTTTCGGTTTCGCCGTTTTCCTCTCCCTCAGAGAAATGACGTTCAAAATCCTCTGCCATTTCCCCGAACGATAATGAATATTTCTCAGCCTGTGATTTCAGAGCCGCCATAAACTCTGCTTTAGTGTTGTAAGTCATAATTCAATTCCTTTCTTCAATCAATACCGAGTATATTATTGACGGACTTATAGAAATCCGACCATTCGCTTATCTGTACCGACAGCTTCTTTCTGCCGGTGTCGGTCAGCGAATAATACTTTCTTGAAGGACCCTCGCTTGATTCTACAAGATAGGAGGTGATGCACCCCTCGTCTTTAAGCCGTTTCATAAGCGGATAAATTGTCCCCTCTGTGATATGGATGCTCTCCGAAATTGCATTTACAAGCTCATATCCGTAGCAATCACGGTCTGACAGCAGAGCCAGTACGCACAGTTCCAGCGTTCCTCTTTTAAGTTGTGGATTCATACAACGCTCCTTTCTGTTTCGTTGTACTAAGTATAACACAATGTACCTTGCATTGCAAGGTAGCAAGCGTTAAATTATAGCCGAAATTATCGGCGGGATTTTGTGTATTCTGTACATAAGCATAAAAATTTGTTTAATGTGCTTCTGTTATATCATTCAGCTCCGTCTACGATAGTAGACTACCGATAGTTCTTTTTGTCGGATAGCACTTCTCGGGTTCGCTATTTGAATCAATACACCTGTCAATATGAACGAGGGAAAGAACCAAAGAGACTAGGGCAAGGGAGCTATGCGCCCCCTCTCCCTATCTCTTAGGTTCTCTCCCTCGTGCTCCCTCTTTCCTTACTCACACCCCCACTCCGCCTGGGGTGTTGGATAAACTCGAATAACCACCCAAACATTGTATATCCTATCAATGCAGGGACGCTTAACGCTACACGTCCGCATATTAGTACATATATCTCAGGTTAGTAGCGTTATTTTGAAGGATAAATGTCGGTGCAGTTGTACCGATACACTCACGAAATTATTAATGCCTTGTCGGTACTGAAACTGTTTTCGGCGATGTTGGTGATGTGTTTCACAGTACAGCTATAATAACAATAGGTTTTTTGACAGATTGAACCGCCGTGCGAAACACGGCGGTTCATAGTTTATCTGATTGTTTTTGATTACTTGATAACTCTTACAGAAATCACAGCTTCTCCTGCTCTTATCTTGTCGGCTACGCTGTCTGCATTGCCCTTAACGTCAAGAACCGTATAAGCATAGTCCTTCTTTGACTTGCTCTCCATGTTCTCAATGTTCATACCTGCCTCAGTGATGCAGGTTGTAATCTTTGCGATAAGGCCTTCAACATTCTTGTGGATAACGCAAATCTTAGCGTCACCTGTCATTGACATTGAAACGTTGGGGAGGTTTACGCTGTTTACAATGTTGCCGTTCTCAAGATAATCCTTGATTTCGTTTGCAGCCATAACAGCGCAGTTATCTTCACTTTCGGGAGTGGAAGCTCCGAGGTGAGGAAGTGCAACAACACCGTCAACACCGAGTATCTTGTCGCCGGGGAAGTCGGTAACATAAGCCGCCATACCGCCGTTTGCGAGAGCTTCAACAACTGCGTCCTCGTTAACAAGACCGCCTCTTGCAAAGTTCATAATGCGGACGTTCTTCTTCATTGTCTTGATAACGTCTGCGTTTATCATATCCTTTGTTTCGGGAGTAAGCGGAACGTGTACTGTGATATAGTCGCAGGTTTCGAAAATTTCCTTGTTGCTCTTTACATACTTAACCTTGTTTGAAAGGTTGAGAGCGCCCTGTACAGAAAGGAACGGGTCTGCACCTATAACTTCCATACCCAGCTCAGCGGCTGCGTTTGCAACTAATGCGCCGATTGCGCCAAGACCTATGACACCGAGCTTCTTGCCCTTTATCTCAGGGCCTACGAACTGGCTCTTGCCTTTTTCAACAAGCTTGCCTACTTCGTCGCCCTTGCCCTTTAAGGTCTTTGCCCAGTCGATAGCGGCTGTGACCTTACGGCTGCTGATGAGCAGACCGAGTATTACAAGCTCCTTTACTGCGTTTGCGTTAGCACCGGGAGTATTGAATACTACGATACCCTTTTCACTGCACTTGTCAACGGGAATATTGTTTACGCCTGCACCTGCTCTTGCGATAGCGAGTAAATCATCGCCAAGCTCCATTTCGTGCATAGAAGCGGAACGAACGAGTATTGCCTGCGGATTGTCTATATCGTCGCCTACAGTGTACTTGCTTCTGTCAAGAAGGTCTGTACCGCAAGCGGCAATCTTATTTAATGTCTTTACGTTGTACATTGGTATATCCTCCTGTACCTATACGGTTATAATCAAGCGTTTTCGGCTTCAAACTTCTTCATGAACTCAACGAGCTTTTCAACACCCTCGATAGGCATAGCGTTGTAGATAGAAGCTCTCATACCGCCTACGGTTCTGTGACCCTTGAGATTTACAAAGCCTGCTGCTGTAGCTTCCTTTACGAACTTTGCGTCAAGCTCCTCGTTGCCTGTTACGAAAGGTACGTTCATCAGCGAACGATCCTTCTTCTCTACCGTACCCTTGAACAGCTTGGACTGATCGAGGAAATCGTAAAGAATCTTTGCCTTCTTCTCATTGTGAGCCTTCATAGCCTCAAGGCCGCCCATCTTCTTTATCCACTTGAATACCTTGCCGCAGATATAGATACCGTAGCAGGGAGGCGTATTGTAAAGAGAATCGGCATCAGCCTGCGTCTTCCACTTGAGCATTGTGGGAGTTGCGGGGTTAACGTCATCTCTGATGAGGTCTTCACGGATTATAGCGATAACAACACCGGCAGGGCCAATGTTCTTCTGAACACCGCCGTAGATAACGCCGTACTTTGTTACGTCTACAGGCTCTGATAAGAAGCAGGAAGATACATCGGCTACAAGATCCTTACCCTTTGTGTTGGGTAACTGCCAGAACTTTGTGCCGTAGATAGTATTGTTTTCGCAGATGTAAACGTAGTCTGCGTCTTCGGGAATATCAAGATCCGAGCAATCGGGGATATAAGAGAATGTCTTATCTGCCGATGATGCAACAGCTACAGCCTCGCCGTACTTCTGTGCCTCCTGATATGCCTTCTTAGCCCACTGGCCTGTGATTATGTAAGCAGCCTTGCCGTTCTTCATAAGGTTCATGGGAACTGCGGCGAACTGCTGTGACGCACCGCCCTGTAAGAACAGAACCTTGTAGTTGTCGGGGATATTCATAAGTTCACGGATATCCTTTTCTGCTTCCTTTATAATTGCATCATATGCCTTTGAGCGGTGGGACATCTCCATAACGGACATACCCGTTCCTTTGTAGTCAAGCATTTCATCTGCTGCTTCTTTAAGTACCTCTTCGGGAAGTACCGCAGGACCTGCGCTAAAGTTGTAAACTCTCATTACCAAAAGCCTCCATGTTAAATTACGGTGAATTACCGTGTTTCCGAATTCCGCTATGGCGAATTTCGCCTGCGTACTATATTATTATACTATCTAATTTGGGTATTGTCAATGACTTTTGCAATTCGGGCGGTGTTTTTTCGTCAAAAATGCCGAGTGGGTAAGAAAAAGCGGCGGAACGATCCGCCGCAACAGGTTGTAGGAAAAGGACATTATCAAATATTTTTATTTTATGCCATTAAGCATTTGCTACCGATAGTGCTATTTGTCGGACAGCACTTCTCGGGTTCGCTATTCGAATGGGTACACTTGTCAATATGAAAGAGAGCGAGAACCAAAGTACTTAGAAAAACAACTTCTAAGCAATTACAATCCCCACCATAGTTGGCCCAGCTTGACCGAGCAACAGAACCTCACCCTTTTAAATGTCAGAGGGTAACAGCGTAATGATGGTGCTAAGGGGGAACAATCCCCACCGTCACGGCTCGGATTTGTTTGGGAGATATTAAGGACAGATTTTCTGAACTTTGTATTGATAAAAGCCTAACTTTTACCAGCCGTGCCACCTCCCCTTTTTCGAGGGGAGGCAAGGGTGATGGTGCGGGGCAAGGGATGGTGCGTTTTTTTTAATGTCAATGTCAGTGCAGTTGTAATGATGCACTCACGAAAATATTAATGCCTTGTCGGTACGGAAAGTCTTTTCGGCGATGGCAGCAATAAATTTTACAGTACAGCTTTAATAAAATCATTATATTTTATCTTTCAGAGATTTCCGACACGGTTATGTCCGCATTACAGCTCTGAGCCGTAATTTTTTATGAAATCGTGATAGAAAACTATTCCTCGTTCAAGCGATTCTACGCTGAGGTTTTCGTTAATTGCGTGTGCGCTGTTGAGCTGTGCGCCCGTCATCATAAGCGGTACGAATCTCAGTACGCAGTCGCATATCTTCGTATAGTGACGTGAGTCGGTGCCTGCCAGCATTATATAAGGTATTCTCGGTATATCGCCGAAGGTTTCCTTTATCCTCTTGTTGACATATTTATACGCATAGCAGTTCATATCTGCAACGGGCGGAACGTCAAAGCCTGCCAGCATTTCCATAGAAATACCAAGCTTGTGGCACAGCTTTCCGAGCTTTTTATACGACTGAGGTAAAGGCTCGTGCACCATAAAGCGACAGTTTGCGGTAACACTTGCTTTTTCGGGAATCACGTTTGCACCTTTGCTTCCTTCTGCCATAGTGAATATGCAGGTGGTCTTTACGACCGCTCCCGCAGGGCCGCCTATCCTGTGCATTATGTACGGTGCTATCGGGGCGAAAAGCCACAGATTTCCGTACAGCAGGCGGTGTCTGAAGTGGTGCATATATGGCGCCATAGCGTGATACTGCACTCTTGCGGGGTGGGTTATCCTTTTCTTGAACGGGTTTCTGTGTTCGATTATATACATCAGCTTTGACAGCTTTGCAAACGGGTTATTGTTGAACGGAACGCTTGCGTGGCCGCCTCTGCTCCTTGCGGTGAACTTTATGTTGGCTCTGCCCTTTTCGAGTATGCCTATCATAGCGTTATGGGCTACCATTCTGCCCTTGACGCTGTCCTCGTATGACATTACAGAGCCGCCCTCGTCCATAACCAAATCGAAATGTATACCCTTTTCATAAAGATATTCGACCGTTTTTACTGCTCCGTCGCCGGTTATTTCCTCATTGTTGGAGCTTCCGACATAGACATCGCACACGGGGGTGAAGCCCTCTTTTATAAGCTCCTCTATGCTTTCGAGTATGGCACATAATGCGCCCTTAGTATCGACCGTACCTCTGCCCCATATCTTGCCCTCGGCTATCTTACCCGAAAAAGCGTCGTACTTCCACTTTTCGCTGTCGGCAGGAACAACGTCCTGATGCGACATAAGGCATATCGGGTTGCGGTTCTTATCCTTGCCTCTCCATATAAACAGCAACGCTCCGTCAATATCGACACGCTCGCATACCCTGTGGATATTCGGGTACTGCTGTTCGAGCAGGTCGTGGAATTTATAAATCTCGGTGTTGTCGTTTCTGCCGCGGATACTTACGGTAGGTACCTGTATTATTTTTGACAGATGCTCTGCGTGGGCGTCGCAGTCGATACCGTCCTTATACGGATCGAACGGCTTATCGTCCGCAAATTCTTTCTTCATAAATACGGCACGGAGTACCGCAATAAGAAACAGTACGGCGTATACCGCAAGAAGTCCGAGTAAAACATACAGTACAATCAATAAAGGGTTCACGGTGAAAATTCCTCAAATTATTTATTACGATAGCTGTTGCTGTAAGAACTGTAACAGTTATCGCTCTTTAATTGTACCATATTCACAAAAATTATGCAAGTATCTGCTTATTTTTTTACAGCGCCGAATATACAGTTTACAATCCCTATAAGAACACCGCCTATCGGATAACCTATCCAGCACAATTCCCAGTTATTAAAACAAAATCCCATTATAAAAAGCACAATAGTCGCCGCAAGCATTATACCGCCGGATATAGCCGACATAAGTCTGTCCGCGAACGGCTTGTCGGGGTTATTTTCCTTGTTGTACTCTTCAATATCATACTTTGCATACTGCATACCGCCGTATATAAACAGCGGTGCGGCAACGGTAACACATAAAAGCAGAACCGCCGCGCACAGCGCATCAAAGCTTTCCTCGGTCATAACATCAGGTACAACCTTATCGACAAAGCTCTGCATTACCATCAATGCGATTATGCCGAGCAGTACAAGCACCGTACCGCTTGCAATAAATACGGGAAATTTATTTCTGAAATCTCTTTTCTGTTCATCGCTGTAGAACGGCTTGATATTCGGATTTTCCTTTACGAAATTGCCGTGTTTTATTCCGCTGACAATGAAAACTGCCGCACCGATCGTTACAAACAGCATAAATATTGCCGTTGCTATTGTTTCGTCAAGTCCCAGACCTACCGTAAAAAGCAGTGTGGTAACACCTGCAAGCACAGTTGCGGTACCAAGACAGATAGCCCTTGTAAAGCTGTTCATTTCCTTATCATATCCTGCGGCATCTTCCGTAAAGTTTTCTTCTGCACTGCCTTTAATCAGTTCGTCAAGCGTGCAGCCAAAGTAATCGCTCAGCGTGATAAGCTTATCCGTTTCGGGAAACGCAGTGTCAGATTCCCACTTTGACACAGTCTGACGTGACACGTTCATAAACTCTGCCAAATCCTCCTGCGTCATATTTTTTTGCTTTCTGTAAAACTGAATATTTGTTCCTAAGCTCATATATACATATCCTTTCCGACAGCTTTTCTGTCTGTCGTCATATTAGCATGATCAGCGTATAAGGTCTATAAACTTCATGTTGCTTTTGAATATTTTCATGTAAATTTGCGGTTGCATTGGCTTTGCAGAGCCGTTTCCGGCTTGTTTCACTTTGCGCCCCAGATACAGCAAACGGCAGAAAGCATACACCCTCTGCCGTAAGAATATTTTGTAAATTTCAAGCAATCAGTCTATCGGGTCGCCTTTAAGTTCTTCTTCGGTAAGCTTGATTGTTGACTTGTCGGGGGCTTCGACATTCATAAACTTTCCGACAAAGGTGGACAGAATAAGTCCTGCGATTATCGGAAGATAGAACGTTAAGAATCTCCATATAAATGTTGAGATACCGACATATTTTGTGCCGTCCGAGCCGATGAATATATTGCTGAAGAACAGCGTATAGCTTCCCTCCGCCGCACCGAGCGCACCCGGCAGGGGCATAAAGCCTGAAATCATCAGAACGAATGCCTGACAGGAAATAATCGTCAGATAATCCGTACCCGAAAGTCCGAAGCCGAGATAAATTACATACGAGATTGAGAAGTAAGCCGTGAGCTGAATTACATTATAAATGATAAGTCTTATGATAAGCCACGGTTTTTTCTTGATGAACACGAAATTATCATGATATTCGTCTACAATTTCTTCTACGGATCTGATTTTCTTTATCTTGTCTTCCTCGCTCTTTATAAAGCGGAACTTGAAAATGTGTATCTTTGCAAGCAGTTTTACAGCCCATATAGCCATCTTCTTTACGGGCTTCTTGAAAAACGCCAGCATAAAAAGCAGTATTATTACGATAGTATTTATGATAAATCCAAGAATTACAAGCGCCATAAGCGGTGCGTAGTCGGTAGAGAAATTATTGAAACGGGCTATAAGCACCACAGCGGAATAGCCTGTAAGCACAAACTGATACATTATGAACTTGCTCAGCAGAGATGTCATTGCGTGCGACATAGGAACGCCGAACTTCGTGAAGTAATACACCTGCATAGGCTGACCGCCCGTTGACGACGGAGTGATGCAGTTGAAATACTGACCGAGCAGGGTCGTCATAAATGTTCTGCTGAACTTTGCCTTAGGGTATGTAGCCCTCAGCGCCGCATGAACGCCGAGCGCCTCCAGCAGCCAGTATACTATCATAAGGCCCATCGCTATGAACAGGAATCCGACATTTATCTTCTGAATTGAATTGACAAGATTATCAAATCCGTCCACAAAATACACATAGAAGATCATAAATACGAATGCAATTGCACAAATAATAAGATTCAGCTTATTCGATTTTTTCTTTTTCATTAAGCCTCCCGGATTTGAATAAAGGCATTTCTCAGTCTTTACACATATAACCCAATTTTACAATAACATTATAATTATATCTCATAATGCAGTTTTTGTCAATGAGAAAAAGGTCGATATATGACGTGTGTGTCACAAGGTCGCTCAAACCGCATAAAATCAGGGATGCAAAGAGTTTTTGCCGTGACGGGTCGTTTTTCATCATTACTTTAAGTAATGGTGCTATTCAATATATAAATATCGAAAACGCTTGAATTTTTTCCGTCAATCTGCTATACTTATGTGTGGCGAACTGAAGCGTCTGTATTTTTACAGATGCTCCCATATATAACGAAAGGAAAGGTTTTTTCAATGTATAAAATACTCAAAAGACGTCAGCTCAACGAAAACGTTGTACTGATGGAGGTAGACGCTCCCTTCATTGCGAAGAAGGCGTTGGCAGGTCAGTTCATCATTCTGCGTGTTGACGAAAAGGGCGAGAGAATACCTCTTACCATTTCAGACTATGACAGAGAAAAGGGTACTATTACAATCATATTCCAGATAGTAGGTCAGACTACTATGCTTTTATCACAGCTCAAGGAGGGCGACGCACTGCTCGACTTTGTAGGTCCTCTCGGTAAGGCAACAGACTTTGAGGGTGCAAAGAAGGTATGTGTTATCGGCGGCGGCGTAGGTAACGCTATCGCTTATCCTTCTGCAAAGCAGTTATTCAACGAGGGTGTTGATGTTGATGTTATCGCAGGCTTCAGAAACAAGGATATAGTTATCCTTGAGGACGAATTCAAGAAGGCAAGCACAAACTTCTATATCACGACAGATGACGGTTCATACGGCGAAAAGGGCTTTGTTACAAACAAGCTCCAGAGCCTTATTGACGCAGGCAACAAGTATGATCTCGTTGTTGCAATAGGTCCTGTACCTATGATGAAGTTTGTCTGTGAGGTTACCCGTCCTTACGGCATTAAGACGCTTGTATCGCTCAATCCTATTATGATCGACGGTACAGGTATGTGCGGCGGCTGCCGTGTAAATGTCGGCGGAGAAATCAAGTTTGCGTGTGTTGACGGTCCTGACTTTGACGGTCATTTAGTAAACTTTGACGAGCTGATGAAGCGTAACTCGACATACAAGGAAAAAGAAGCTCACGACAGAGAACACTGCAGACTTTACAAGGCTGAGCAGTAAGGAAAGGACGATAAGAAAATGCCTAATATGTCATTAACTAAGGTTCCTATGCCCGAACAGGACCCTAACGTAAGAAACAAGAACTTCCTCGAAGTTGCAATGGGATATACAGAAGAAATGGCAATGGAAGAAGCATCACGTTGCCTTAACTGTAAGAACAAGCCCTGCGTAAGCGGTTGCCCCGTTAACGTAAGAATACCCGAATTTGTAGCGAAGGTTGCAGAGGGCAAGTTTGAAGAAGCGTATGAGATAATCACAAGCACAAACAGCCTCCCCGCAATCAGCGGCCGTGTTTGTCCTCAGGAAAATCAGTGCGAGGGCAAGTGCGTAAGAGGTATCAAGGGCGAGAGCGTATCTATCGGACGTCTTGAGCGTTTCTGCGCAGACTATCACATGAAGCACAGCGATGCAAAGGCTGTTAAGCCCCAGTCGAACGGCAAGAAGGTTGCAGTTGTAGGTGCAGGCCCTTCAGGTCTTACCTGTGCAGGCGACCTTGCAAAGAAGGGTTACGAAGTAACAGTATTTGAAGCATTCCATACAGCCGGCGGTGTTCTGGTTTACGGTATCCCCGAATTCAGACTTCCCAAGGCTATAGTTAAGAAGGAAGTAGAAAATCTTCAGGATCTCGGTGTTGAAGTAAAGACAAACATGGTCATCGGCCGTGTTCTGTCGGTTGACGAGCTGTTTGAGATGGGCTACAAGGCTATCTTCATCGGCTCGGGTGCAGGTCTTCCCTCATTCATGGGTATCGAGGGCGAGGATCTCATCGGTGTTTACTCAGCTAACGAGTACCTCACAAGAACAAATCTTATGAAGGCTTATCTTGATGATTATGATACGCCTATCATCAAGAGCAAGTCGGTAGCGGTTGTCGGCGGCGGTAACGTTGCAATGGACGCTGCAAGATGTGCAAAGCGTCTTGGTGCTGAAAATGTATACATTGTATACCGCAGAGGTATGGAAGAAATGCCTGCCCGTAAGGAAGAAGTACATCACGCTATGGAAGAAGGCATCATCTTCAAGAACCTCAACAACCCTGTCAAGATACTCGGTGATGAGAACGGCAGAGTAAGAGCTATGGAGTGCATTGAGATGGAGCTCGGCGAGCCTGACGCAAGCGGCAGACGTAAGCCTATTGCTAAGGCAGGAAGCAACTTTGAGCTTCCCGTTGACACGGTCATCATGTCAATCGGTACATCTCCCAACCCCCTTATCAGAAGCACAACTCCCGGTCTTGACACCAACAAGAGAGGTTGTCTTGTTGTTAACGAAGACACAATGCAGACGACTCGTGAGGGTGTTTATGCCGGCGGTGACGCAGTTACAGGTGCGGCTACGGTAATACTCGCTATGGGTGCAGGTAAGCAGGCGGCTAAGAGCATTGATGAATATCTGAGCAAGAACTGAGCGACATAAAATTAAATGCAGAAAAGGCTGACGTGATTATGCGTCAGCCTTTAGCTTTTTGAAAGTCTTTTATTTGATGTACTTCTATTATATCATTCAGCTTTGACTATGATAATGAGCTACCGATAGTTCTTTTTATCGGACAGCACTTCTCGGGTTCGCTATTCGAGTGGGTACACCTGTCAATATGAACGAGGGAAAGAACCAAGTAATTAGGAAAACAACTGCTAAACAACTACAATCCCCACCGTCACGGCTCGGATTTGTTTGAGAGATATTAAGGACAGATTTTCTAAGCTTTGTATAGATAAAAGCCTAACTTTTACCAGCTGTGCCACCTCCCCTTTTTCGAGGGGAGGCAAGGGTGATAGTGCTTGGCTAAGAATAGTGCGAAACCAACAGAGCGTTCATTAAAAGGCAAGGGTGTTGGCGATTTTCGAGGGATAGTGCGGTTTTGGAAGGGTTGATATGGGCGAGGGTTGGTGTGGCAATCCCTCCGGTAGTCGCCCGAATTTTTTTCGGGTGACAGCACCTCACCTTTGACAAGGGAGGCAAGGGTGTTGGTGCAAAGTAAGGGATAGTGCGGTTTTTTGAAGGGTCAATGTCAGTGCAGTTGCTTTGATAAGGTCACGAAATTATTAATGCCCTATCGACGCTGAAAATGTTTTCGGCGGTGTTGGCGATATATTTCACTTCGTGGCTTTAATAATAATCCTTTTATCATCAGCCTTTTTGTTATGTTTAAGCCTTTATTTTGCGGTGTCTGCCGATAAGGGCGCCGTTTTATATCCCGAAGCTGTCTTTCAGTATCTTTTTTCCGCTTTCGGTGACAAATATTTTCTCATACGCATTTCTGACCGCATTTTCGCTTGCGCTATCCTCGTACAGATTTACTATGAAATCTGCCTCGATGAGTATCTGCAGGTCTTTGCCGTCAATATCCGTATATGTGTGGTGGCGGGCGATAAGATACATCACACGCTCTGCGACATCCTCATATCCGCCGACCGACTCAAGAATTTCCTTTGCGATACCCGGACCAAGCTTTTGCTGTATCTCGCCGTCATTTCTGCCGTAAAGCCGTTCGCCCTCGTGAATGCCTATATCGTGAAGTATCGCCGCCGTTTCAAGAGCTTTCATCATTTCGTCAGACAGCTTCTCCTGCTTACCGATAAGCCTTGCGAAGCTGTGTACTTTTATAAAGTGCTGTATCCTTTTAGGGTCGCCCTTGTCATATTCTATCGCCGCTGTCAGAAGCCTTTCGTGCATAATATTACCGCCTTATTCGCTCTTGCTGTCAGCGGTGCTGTCGGGCTTGCTGTCTGTTTTGCTTTCGGTATTGCTTTCGGGCTTGCTGTCTGTTTTGCTCTCGGTATTGCTTTCGGGCTTGCTGTCCGTTTTGCTATCGTTATTGCTTTCTGTTTTGCTGTCGGTTGCAGTATCCTTCTTTTCAACCGTCTTGAAAACGGTATCCGATATTACCTTTATCTTATCAATGCTTGCCGTAATCACACGGTTATCCCACATTGTAAGTATATACGGCTTGTCTCCGTCGATTATATCGCAGTAAAGCGTGGTGTACTTTTCGTCATACAGCGTTATATTTCCAAGCTCGGACAGCTTTCCGTCGGCATAGCTATAGAACTTGCAAACGCTGACCTGCGATATTCCGTCAAAGTACATAACGGGTATTCCGATTGTTATCTTTCCGTCCTTTTCATAATAGGCAAGCTGTGAAATATCATCGCACACTGGGCTTGTAAGATAGCTGTTCCAATCGCCAGGAGTATTGCTTTCTGCGGTGATGGTGACCTCCGCTTTCTTGTCACCGCCTACGGCAAGCAGTATGCCCTGTCTGTTTCCGCCCTTGTCAGCCTTTACGGTGACCTGCGCTGTCACATTGTCGCTCAGCTTCACGCTGTTGGTGTTTTCTGTGTTTTCCGCCTGTTCGCCGTTGTCGGCATTCACGCTGTACTGCATAGGCTCATCGCCGTATGATGTTACAGTAACGGTTTTTCCCGTACCGCTTATCGAAGCTATTCGCTGTCTGTCTGCGATGCCTTCACAGAAATTTATATTACCGAGCGTTTTGCTCGTTGTGATAATGACATTATGACGTTCATCACCGGTATATATTTCTCCGAAAGCCGCAAAGTTATCATCCATCGCAATAACCAGACCGGGATTAAGAGCAACATCGGATACTCCGGTCATCATACTGCTCATCAGATCGTCAAACATTACATAGGCAATCTGTGTGTAATATTTATTGTTTATCCTGCTCGTGTCGGTCGCATACATTCCTTCCGAGTTAACCGAACATCCGCCGATGTCACCGACTATGACGCTTTTCGTCATAACCTCATTATCTCCTGCAGGAGCTATCATTGTTGCAGTATAATAGTTAAGTCCGCATACATAAGACGGTATCAGCATATTTTTAAATTCAACAGTCTGCGTTGTTCCTTTATGCGTGTATGCAGGAACAAACGTTTCCGGTTTCTCCGATTCGGCTTTATCAATATCAAAGCTGTCTTTCGTTACGGCGTAAACTTTATTACCGTTTGTATATAAATCGATAAGTTCTCCCGAAAGTATATATTCATCTGTCGCTTTTCCGCTTAACATTCCGCTTTCGTCATAGGTGCGGATAACCGTTGCGTTGTCCTTACTGCCGACAACCGCAAAATACTCTCCGCACTTAACTATTCCTGCATCTGTAAGATCTGTTTCAAAGCTGAAATTATCGCTGAGCTTGCCGTCCTTTTCCTTGGCGCCGCATATCTCTGTATCTTTTACCGTTGCGACCAGATTATCGCCGTACACGTTTTTCGGCAGAGCGGCCGGCTTCTTTTCGACCGTCACAAAGGTGTCGGGAAGCTGATAGCTTATCTTGTCCCGTGCGGCTGCGGCTTCATTCAGAAGCGTTTCATAGCTGTCTATGTTCTGCTCGACCTTTCCGGGAATATCATATGTAAGGTCGGGAATTATTCCGCAGGCTCTGAGCTGATTCAGTGTAATTCCTCCTGCGACAAGCACTGCCGCACCTATAAACGACGTGATAAGACAGCCCTTTCTGCGCTTTATGACAACGCAATCCTCCTTATCGTCGGATACGTCATAATCCGCATTGCTGTCCATAAGCTCGCCTATGGCACTGCCTATCTCCCTTGCGTTACTGCCTATCTTTTCATCATCGGATATTATGCCGTTAAAATCTTCCGCTTCCTCGCCTGCAGGATTAGCTTCTGCGACAGGCGGTGCCGGTATGCAGAACTCCATAGTAACGCTTTTGCTGTCGCTGTCGGAGTTATCGGTCGGGGTGCTTTCTTCCTGCGTAGCAATACTTTCCTTTTCCGCATTATCTTCTTCGGCTTCTGCGGCAGGAGCTTTCTCAACGTTTTTCCGCTCGGATTCGGGCAAATCTGTATTACCGTCTGTATAATTCGATGTATTTTCTACAGTTTCGACATTTTCTTCGCTGTCAATTTCTTTCTGCATACGAAGAATAAGTGCCTCAGCCGCAGAAAGCTTCTCACTGTCGGGTGCTTCCTGTGCATCGGTTTCGGATGTGTTTTCGGATATATCGGCTGTATCTTCCTGCCTTGTTCCTGTTTCTTCTTCTTTATGAACGTTCTTTTTTGCGCTAAGCTCCTCAGTCATACGGCGAAGCGTTTCTTCTTCACGGCGCTTTCTCTGCTCTGCAAGCTCCTTGCGCTGAGTGGCAACCGCAATTATCATACGGTAATCATCGCCGCTCAGAACGGAATTATCCAGTATCTGCAAAAGCTCATCGAACTTCAGATGAGGGTTTTCCTCTATTCTTCTGAACTCCATATTGCCGATTTTACTGTTTCCTAAAAGCTCAAGAAAATCCGAACCGCTTATTTTAAGCTCCTTGAGCTTACGCAGAAATACGCCTGCGGTCATATCTCCGTTATCCTCAAGCAATCTCCTTATTTCTTCCGGTTTTACTCTGTCGGGTATCTCTACGGAAGAAACATATTCTTTTATCTTTTGTTCCAGACTAACCATCTATTTTCTTCCTCCGTCAGATATTCGATTCTGAAAGCAGTTGTGCTTTCAATGTTACCTCTGCATTGGTAAGGCAGACTCCTACCGTTTCTTCGGTATAGCCGCACAGCTTGGCGGTTTTCTCCGCACTGCATCCGCACACTGTGCTGACGCTGAGTACAAGGCGCTCTATGTCGGGCAGATCGTTGAGCGCATTTCTTATCTCCGAGCCGCTATCTGTCTTTGTACATAGCTCGCCGCCTGTTTTGTTGATGTGTCTTATCTTAGTGCAGAGTATTTTTACGAGCCATTCTATGAACTGCGGCGATGAAGTAAGCCTTGCCGCAGGCAGTGCCGCAAAGCTGTCAAGCACTGTCAGACGTACCGCCTCTACAGCGGCATCCTCGCTTTTCATTGCCATTCTCGCTATTTTATATACAGGTCTGTACACGGCTCTGTAAAGCTGTGCGTAACCTTCCGTATCGCCTGTCTGCGCCTGTTTTATAAGGGCGGATAATTCCTGTGCGTTCATCTTCTCACCTCAAAATGTACATATATATTTATCATACCACAAAATCCGCTTTATGAAAAGCCTTTTTTCGCAAATTTTCATATTTTTCGTTCCCGTACACTCGTTATATTGTTGCACAGGGAGATCATTTATGATAAAATAACCGTATAAACGGAGGGCTTTCTATGACCGAAAACGAATTTGAAAAACGCTTTATGGCTGAAATGAGCGAACAGCAGAATACCGCTGTCAAGGCTGTACAGGGAGCGGTTTTACTGCTTGCCGTACCCGGCAGCGGAAAGACGACCGTGCTTATAACAAGGCTGGGATATATGATAAATTGCTGTGGCATCAGCCCCTCTGAGATACTGGCGGTGACCTATACCAGAGCCGCTACGCTTGAACTGAAAAAGAGGTTTGCCGACCGTTTCGGAAGCGAATGCGGCGCAGGTCTTGAAATAAGGACAATAAACGGTCTGTCCGCCAAGATCATCGAGTATTTCTCCACGGTATACACGGATGAAAACGTGCCGCATCTTATGAGCAGGGAGGGCGACCGTAAACGTCTGATAAGCGAGGTTTATCGTCTTGTCACAGGTGAATTTGCGGATACTGCTACTATAAATGACATCAGCGCTATTATAACATTTGCAAAGAATATGATGCTGTCAGACGAGGAGATAGAGGCGCTTTCGGGCAGTGGCTATGACACGCTCAGAATATACAGGGAGTACAACCTTGCGCTGTCGTCACGCTCGCTTATGGACTATGACGATCAGATGGTGACGGCTCTTGACATACTCCGGAAATATCCCGATATACTTGCATACTTTAACGGAAGATTCCGCTACATCTGCGTTGACGAGGCGCAGGATACCTCTAAGATACAGCACGAGATTATTCGTCTGCTTGCCGTAAAAAGCGGTAATATATTTATGGTGGGCGATGAGGATCAGAGCATCTACGCTTTCAGGGGAGCGTACCCTGAGGCTCTTACCGACTTCGAAAAGACGTATAAAAACGCACAGATACTGTTCATGGAGCAGAATTTCCGCTCTACTCCGGAAATTATCGGGGTGGCGGATTCATTCGTAAAGTGCAATCGTTTCAGACGTGAAAAGACTATCCGTGCTGTGAACAAATCAGGTATCCCCGTCCGAATTGTACGCTGTGAACGCAGAAACGTTCAATATGACTTCCTGTGCGGTATCGCCGCAAGAAACGAACAGCAGACAGCGGCGCTTTTCAGAAACAACGACAGTGCGGTTGTTCTTGTCGATATGCTGGAAAGGAACAATATTCCATACAGGCTGAAGGGCGGCGAAAAGACCTTTTTCACAAGCAGGCCTGTGCTTGACATCACGGAAATAATAAGATTCATCAATAACCCGTATGACATTGACAGCTTTATGGCGATATACTATAAAATAGGGCTTTATATAACAAAGCAAACCGCAGAGGCGGCTTGCAAAATAAGCTCTCAGAGGCATATCACGATAACCGACGCACTGCTCGGCATTGATACAGGTACGCAAATCAGCGTAAATTCAAAGCGGAATATAAAACAGACGGCTCAGCTGATGCAGCAGGCGCAAAACAGCAGTGCCACTGAAGTGCTGAGCATTATCCTGCACGGAATGCAGTATGCTGATTATGCCCACAAGAACGGGCTTGACGAAAACAAATATGATATTCTCCGTATGCTTGCGAGAAACGTAAACAGCAGTGCGGAGCTTATAGACAGGCTTTCTGAGCTGAGCGGGATCATGGCGGAGCATAAGGACGATCCTGACAGCAAATTCACGCTGTCTACCGTGCATTCAAGCAAGGGGCTTGAGTACGACTGCGTTTATCTGCTCGATGTAATAGACAATGTACTGCCGTGCATCACTAAGGACAAGCTCAACGATAAGGAGGATATAAAACAGTACGAGGAGGAGCGGAGACTGTTCTATGTTGCTGTGACAAGAGCCAGAAAAGAGCTGTATCTGTTTTCGTGCAAAGGCGAAAGCTCGGAATTCCTTGACGAGATAGATAAAAATCTGCCGATAGAATACACGGACAGCAACGATATATTCTTTTCTCTGTTTGCAAGAGATATGCTCGGACGTGTTTACTGCGACAGCAAAAACGGCAGAGGTATTATCATCGCCTGCTGTGCGGAAAAGCTGTGCATACGCTACGCAAGCGGTAAGACAGAGCTTAAAACGCTTGCCGAAATGCTAACGGACCGTGACCGCACGGTAACATATATAAAGAGTGAGGAGCTTGAAAAGCTCAATGTTACCAACGAAAAGCCGATACCGGAAAAGACAGAGAATATAAGGTTCAAGGCGGGCGACAGGATATATCACAGCTCTTTCGGCAATGGTGTAATAAAGAATATCGACAAAGCGGGAATCGGCACGGTTTATTTTGAAAGCAACGGCGAAACAAAACGGTTGCTGCTCAAAGCGTGCCTTGACAAAGGAATTATCGTCTTATCTTAACAAATAACGTGATATTCTGTGCTTTTTTCAAGCTGTGATGTGAGGTAATGCCGCAGACGGCTTCTCGCTGTAGGCAGTACGGACAAAGCAAACCGTAGGATACGGATTTTTGGCAATACAGAGCCGTTTACGGCGGATGCGATTTGCCTCACGAAGCTGTTTACTTAAATTTCCTTAATGTTATGACTTAAATTTACATATATTTGATTAAATTTTCACATATTATGCTCTGCACTTTTGTGCAAAATAGCTGAAATTTAAACTAACAAACTGTGGAAATAGTGAATTGAAATTTATTCACTTTTCAGTTATAATATAATTATAATCATCTTGGTGTAAACGTATACACGCAAGAGTAACTTTAAGGAGGACTGAAATGAAACTCTCAAAGAGAATTCTCGCTTGTGCAATCACAGCGGCTATGGCAACATCAATGCTCTCAGCCTGCAACGGCTCAACGACCACAAGCGGTTCTGCAAGCGATGCCGGCACATCGCAGGGCAATTCAAGCACGACCGAAAACAGCAACAGCGGTGATAATTCTTCTACTGACGGAAACGGCGGCAGTAACGGCGGCAACATTGTAGAAGCACCCTCAAACGGTGACACGCTCAAGTGGCTCGGTTACTATGATCTTAACACAGACGACAAGGAAATCGTTGACAAGTTCAATGACGCAGGATATAAGGTAGAGACAATTTCGACAAGCTCAACGGAATACTTTACAAAGCTCGCACAGCTTGTTGCTTCTTCCGACTCTCCCGATATGGTACGCTATGAGTGGCAGTCATACCCTCACGGTGTAGCAAACAACCTTTATACTTCACTTGATGCTTATGTTGACTTTGACAGCGATACATGGTCGGGTATGAAGGATATGATTGAAAACTTCAACTACGGCGGAAAGCACTATTACCTTCCCTACCGTGTAAATCCCGGCGTTGTACTTATATACAACCAGACTGCTCTTGACGATGAAGGTATCAAAACAGACCCGCTGGAGCTTTATAAGGAAGGCAAGTGGACATGGACGGCATGGAAGGATATAATGACCGAATGGTGCAACATCGGCGATGATTACTACGGTGTAATGCCCACAGGCTTCGTTGCAATGCCCTTCATAGTTTCTACAGGCACAACGCTTATAGATGTTGACGGTCCGAACAAGCAGATCATCAACAACATGAAGAACGCTGACGTCCAGAGATGCCAGGACTTCCTTGCCGACCTTGCAAATCAGGGTATGGTAAACTCCGAATACTCAAATCCCGACACTTGTCTTACCGATACAAAGACGCTGTTCGCAGAGTTCGGTCTTGACTGGGGCTGGACAACGGCACAGGCTGCAGCTAAGGATCAAGATATAAGATTCGTTCCGATACCCAGAGATGACAAGGCTGATAAATACTACACCAACACCGATACATTCGGTTATCTCGTTCCCGCAGGTGCAAAGAACATAAAGGCTGCTCTCAAGTATATGGAAATCTGTCGTCTTAACGAAATCGACCCTGAGCTGATCGCTAAGTCAAAGGCTGAAATGACGGCCGAGCATCTTTATTATCCCAAATGCCCCGAATGCGGCGTTTCTACTGCAGACAAGACTATAGAAAAATGCCCCAGCTGTGGTGCAGCACGCAGAGAGAGAAAAAAGCACTCGGCAATGTCCGAAGATCTGTACCAGATCTATTCCGATCTGAAGGACACAACGAGCGACAAATTCACATTCCTCTTTGATGATTGCTTCGGATTCTCAACCGACCTTACAAATATGCTCCAGCAGGGCGACAGCGAAGGTAAGGGCTGTGTACTCGGCGGACCGTTCAAGCTCGGCGAATCCTACACAAATCTTCGTGATACATACTATGGTACAGTAGAATCATTCCTTGAGCCTTACAGAGCTTTAATGCAGAAGAACTGAGGATAAACAAGTCAATAATAACAACGAAGGCACCGCTTATGCGGTGCCTTAAGTTTGTAGAAAAAGTCTTATATTTGATGTGCTTCTGCTATATCATTCAGCTTTGCATGCGATAGCGGCTACCGATAGTTCTGTTTGTCGGACAGCACTTCTCGGGTTCGCTATTCGAGTGGGTACACCTGTCAATATGAAAGAGGGAGACAACCAAAGGGATCAGGACAAGGGACTTGACAGCCCCTCTCCCTGTCCCTTAGGTTTTCTCCCTCTTGCTCCCTCTTTCCTTACCCATACCCACACCCCGTCGGGGTGTTGGCGGAACTCGTAAAACCACCTGAACATTGTATATCCTGTCAATTCAGGGACGCTTAACGCTACACGTCCGCATATTAGTATATATATCTTAGGTTAGTGGCGTTTTTTTGAAGGGTCAATGTCAGTGCAGTTGTACAGATATACTCACGAAAATATTAATGCCTTGTCGATACAGGAAGTGTTTTAAGCGGTGTTGGCGATATATTTAACTGTGTGACTTTAATAATAATCAGTTTATCGTGACAGACTTAAGGCACCGCTTATGCGGTGCCTTAAGTTATATATGCCTGTTTTACACGGCATCTTTTTCTTCTTCCTTTTCCTCCATTGTGATAATTATGAACGCCATAGTCATAAACACGGCGCATATCATCACAGCCCACTGATTTATTGCTGTCACGCACAGATCGCCTGCGATAGCGCCGATGGCGAACATTGCGTTTATGCTGAAAAGAAGCAAGCCTTTTCTCAAATCGTCCCTGTTTTTATGAGCGACATATTCACATATAGATGAAGCCGCTGTTCTCATATTGCCTATACACATTGTGGTGGCACAGGCGTAGCTCTGCGGATATGCGCCTCTTATGCTTATCTTTCTGAATGCCTCTACCTGTGCGCCGCAGGCAAGAGAAATAATGCAGTTGCAAAGGATATTAAGCTCATACGGTATAAATGCCGCCGCAAAGAGTGCCGCCGCCTCGAACAGAATAACTATCTGCCGTCTGTGGAGTGCTCTGCCCTTGAAGATATGATGCACCGTCTGTGCAAGCACAACGCCTGCTATAAATGCCATTACAGGAGCAAAATATCTGAGTGCGACAACAAAATTGCCTTTTGCCAGATTCACCGCCATAAGAAGAATATTTCCCGTCTGGGCATTAGCGAATACCTCTCCCCTGCACATATAGGAGTATGCGTCCATGAATCCTCCGGACATTGCGAGAATGTATACAAGCACCATAGAATTTTCGCAGACTCTGATTTTCTTTTTCATAACATCACCGATAGTAATTGTAGCACATTGCCGCATATCTTTCTATTGTTAAAAACAACAAAAATTATCATAGGTGTTACGGATGAAATGTAAAAAGTTAACGGGTTGCCTGAAGCAGCCCGTTAAACGATTGTCAATTGAGTTTATTTCCGCAATTCCGGCAGAATGACGCACCCGGAGTTACCGGAGTGCCACAATTGCCACAGAATGCCGGCGAAGCCTGCTGTACGGGAGCCGCTTGTGCCACAGCCGCCTGAACAGGAACTTCTGTGTTTGTATCTGCCTGCGGCACATCCTGCGGTATATCCTGCGGTACTTCCTGTGAAACAGGCTGATACTGCGTATTATCCTGCGGTACTTCCTGTGAAACAGGCTGATACTGCGTATTATCCTGCGGTACTTCCTGTGAAACAGACTGATACTGTGCGTTGTCCTGCGGTACTTCCTGTGAAACAGGCTGATACTGTGCGTTATCCTGCGGTATATTCTGCGGCACTTCCTGCAAAACGGGCTGCTGATACTGCTGAGGGTAGCCCTGCGGAACGGGCTGCTGATACTGCTGGGGATAACCCTGCGGAACATTCTGCTGATACTGCTGGGGGTAGCCCTGCGGAACATTCTGCTGATACTGCTGAGGATAACCCTGCGGAATATTCTGTCCGTACTGCTGAGGGTAGCCCTGCGGAATATTCGGCTGACCGTAAGGCTGATAAGGGTTATACTGAGGTGCTCCCGCAGGTGCGGCTGCACCTCTTATAAGACCGTTTGCGGCGTTGAATTTTCCTCTTGCTATACAGCTTACGATAAATGCGGCCAGTCCGAGCAAGCCTGCCGTAACAAAATACAAGGCATAAAACAAAATGGGCGTGCCGATACCTACCTCTGAGCCGAAAACCGACAAGGGCGACATACCGAATCTCGTAGGAGCTATCAAAAATCCAAGCACTGCTTTCAAAAATTCGTCAGCCGAATCAAAGAAACCGTCCGACGCCATATTAAACAACAATGTAATGATAATGAATGCCAAAATGAGTAATATGCCGATGATAAAATCAATGACAGAAATCACCTGTGCGGCTGTTTTTGCTCCTCTTGCCTTTCCTTTTATGTAAAACGGCGCAAGAATAAAGCAAGCTATTGACGATAAAGCCACCACAATGGCAACTATGAATAAAATTGTCGGAAATGTCATATATTCCGAAAACATTTCTTCAATGTAGCCTGTCAGCTCTTGTATGTCCTGTGATCCTAACTCCATAATTTTCCTCCTTAATGACGGATAACTGTATTTTCCGTAAATTATTTCATCACATTAAATGTGATTTACAACACCATTTTAACACAGTTGATAACTCAAGTCAACACAAAATATATTGCCTTTTGGAGCTTAATGTGATATACTGTTTTTATATAAGCCGTCACACAGGCTGTCGGCTTACAGATAAATGTACTTAATGAATAACAAACAGAATATGATTATTACTATTACAGAGCAGTATGGCTGCTCATCCGGTTAAAGAAAGGCGGAACAAGATCATGTGTGGAATAGTAGGATATGTAGGTGCAAAAGAATGCACCGCAATACTTGTAAACTCACTTACGAAGCTGGAATACAGGGGTTATGACTCGGCAGGTATAGCCGTGTTTGAGGGCGACAGAATAAAAACCGTCAAGGCAAAGGGCAAGCTCAAGGAAGGGCTTATCAAAAAGCTCGAAAACGAGCCTCATTTCACAGCTACGGCAGGTATAGGTCATACACGCTGGGCAACGCACGGCGAGCCGAGCGACATTAACTCTCACCCGATAGGAAACGGCAGAGTATCAATCGTTCATAACGGTATAATCGAAAACTACCGCAAGCTGAAGGAATTTCTCATATCGAAGGGATACGGCTTTGAGAGCCAGACCGACACGGAGGCTGTGGCAAAGCTGCTCGACTACAACTATGACGGCGACCCTATAGATACAATAATCAGAACGATTGCCGATATAGAGGGCGCATATTCGCTCGGCATAATGTTCAGGGAGCATAAAAACCGCATATTTGCGGCAAGAAAAGAAAGTCCTCTGATAGTCGGCAAGGGAAATGGCGAAATGTTTATTGCGTCCGATGTTACCGCTATAATCGAATACACAAGAGAATACTATCTGCTTGAGCCGGGAGAGGTTGCAGATATAACAGCCGACGGCGTTACGTTCTATGATATGCACAAGAATGTCATAGAAAAGGAATTACAGGTTGCTACCTGGGATGTTTCGGCGGCTGAAAAGGGCGGATATGCTCATTTTATGCTCAAGGAGATATGCGAACAGCCCGACGCACTCAAAAAGACGATAAATCCCCGTATCAAGAACGGCTTACCCGACTTTTCAGAATGCGGTCTTACCGATGAAAAGCTGAGGAGCTATCACCATATCTATATAGTAGGCTGCGGCTCTGCAATGCACGCAGGCATGGTAGGAAAATACGTTATAGAAAAGCTGGCACGCACTCCCGTTGTTGTGGATATTGCTTCGGAATTCCGCTACCGTGATCCTCTGCTTGCACCGGACGATCTTGTAGTTATTATCTCGCAGTCGGGCGAAACCGCAGATACGCTTGCCGCTCTGAAGCTGGCAAATTCAATAGGCGCAGACACGCTTGCGATAGTAAACGTGGTTGGCTCATCAATAGCAAGAGAAGCAAAGATGGTAATGTATACCCTTGCGGGACCTGAAATATCGGTATGCTCCACAAAGGCATATATGGTACAGGCGGCGTTTATGTATCTGCTTGCTTTCCGTGTTGCGTATGCAAGAAATGCAATTGACGAAGAACAGTGCAGACAGCTTATATCGGAGCTTTCACAGATCCCCTCAAAGGTACAGAAATGCGTTGACGATCAGACACAGTACCAGAAGGTAGCGTCCAAGCTGATAAGCGCAGACAGTCTGCTGTATATAGGCAGAGGTCTTGACTATGCGCTCAGTATGGAGGGCAGTCTTAAGCTGAAGGAAATTTCCTATATCCACTCGGAAAGCTATGCCGCAGGCGAGCTGAAGCACGGCACTATCTCCCTTATCGAAGACGGTATGCCGGTCATCGCAGTTGCCACACAGCACGATCTTTACGAAAAAACGATGAGCAATATAAAGGAAGTAAAGACAAGAGGCGCTACTGTTGTAATGGTATGCGGTGAGGATATGAAGTTTGACGGGAACGATGTTGATTATCCTGTTATGCTCCCTCTTGCAAGAGATCTTCTTATGCCGCTTGTCGCTGTAGTACCGTTACAGCTTATTGCATATTATACTGCGGCGCTCAAAAACTTTGATGTTGACCATCCGAGAAACCTTGCAAAATCGGTAACGGTCGAATAATCACGGAAAAGGAATGTTCAAATGTACGATATAACAGGCGCAGTTTCTCTGTGGGATCATCTGGCTGAAACCTCAAAGCCGATAATAATATACGGTATGGGTGACGGCGCACAGAAAATACTCGATGTATGCTCCTTGAAGAATGTAAAAATATCGGGATTCATGGCGAGCGACGACTTCGTGAGAGGTCACAGCTTTGCGGGCTTTGAGGTGAAAAAGCTGTCCGATATTGAACGGCAGTTCGGTGACTGTATCATACTCGTTGCTTTCGGCACTCATATTGACGAGGTGATACAGCGGATCATCGCCATTTCTGACAGGCACGAATTATACGCTCCCGATGTTCCGGTAATAGGCGGAGGATTATTCACAAAAGAATATGCCGAGGAGCACAGAGCCGAGCTTGAAAGAGTTTACTCGATGCTTGCGGACGAGAAATCAAAACAGGTTTTCGACGGCTGGCTTGAATATCGTATAACTGGAAGAATACACCCGCTTTTACGCAATCAGACGGATAAAGCGGAAGGATATGAAATTCTTGACCTCGGCGGCAACGAAACCTATGCGGATCTCGGCGCTTACAACGGCGACACGATAACCGAGTTTCTGGAAGTGACGGGCGGACAGTTCAACAAAATCTTTGCGATGGAGCCTGACGGGAAGAATTACTCAAAGATGAAACGCATACACTACAAGCTGAGTCCCTATGACTTCAGAACGGTAAATGCGGGTGCGTGGAGCTGTGATACGGTCTGCGAGTTCATATCAAAGGGCGGAAGGAATTCATCGCTTATCCCCTACGAAAAGGGAAAGCCTGTCAATCCGTCACGGATAAAGGAAATAGAAATGCGAAGCCTTGACAGCTTTGTAAAGGACGAGCGTATAACCTATATAAAATATGATGTTGAGGGCAGTGAGAGCGAGGCTCTTGACGGCAGTAAGACGGTAATAAAGCGTGACAAGCCGAAGCTGCTCGTTTCACTCTATCATCGCACTGAGGATATGTTTGCTCTGCCCATAAAGGTAACGGAGCTGAATCCGTCATACAAGCTGTATTTAAGACAGCACCCGTATATTCCTGCGTGGGATATGAATCTTTACTGCATATAAAACTATGTCTGAAAGGGAAATGAATGAAAAAAATCGTACTTGTTATCCTGCTTGTGCTTGTTACCGCAGGAATAGGGCTTTTGCTGTATATGCTGCTTACACGCACAACTCCCGTGTACGCAGGCAGCAGCAGGGAAATTATAAGTGACGGCTCAAATTTTGCCGTTTCGGCAAGCTATTATTCGGGGCTTGACAAGGCAGAGGTCGACACTGCCCTGCTTGATGTGCAGGACGGCGTTGAGGGCGCATTGACGGCTTATGACGCAATTCTTGCAAAGGGAACGCCGGTGTTCCATCCCACCTTCAATATAGCCTTATCGGACTACGGAACGGGTTATTTTGCCGTGCAGGGATATGCGGAGGATATACCGCTCGATAATCAGAAGCAGGTAGGCTTCTACTGTGCCGACCTTACGCTTAATATATATACGGACGGAAACTCAAAGATAATATCCCTGCGGAACATAATGCCTACTGAGCTTACACGTCAGAATGTTACTCTTCCTGTAATATATGACGATGCGTTATCCGCAACCGCTCTTCTAAGCGACAGCACAGATTTTGATATGAGCCTTGCTTTTCTTGACGGCAAGACAAGCACTACGCTTACTTTTGAATGGACATATAATGTACGCTGCAGTGTTCCGCTGAATCTATCGGGGCTTGACGAGCAAACGGTGAGCGCCGACATTACATTCACTAACAACAACGGCGTTGTGACAGCCGCCTTTGCAGGTTAATGCAAAAATTAAAATTAAGAGTTGCACAGATTAAACATTTAATGGATATTTTATAGTTGCTAATCGCCATAATTATGTTACTGTGCAACGTTTTTTTGACGAAATTGCATAATTCTTTGCAAGAAAACGAAAAAACGCTTGCAAAACGGCTTCATTTGCATTATAATTAAAACATGGGTGCAGTGAAAAACTGCGTTAAAATTCTTTATTATAAGGAGTTTGCGATAATGGAAAAGAATGAACTGATAAAGCTGAATGAAGAAGCTAAAAAGCAGTATGACGAGCTTTGCAAGCAGGGTCTGAAGCTGGATATGTCAAGAGGCAAGCCCTCTCCCGCACAGCTCGATTTATCACTTGATATGCTGACGCATTGTCTTGACGGTGATTATATGTCGGAAACCGGTGTTGACTGCCGTAATTACGGTGTGCTTGACGGTATAGAAGAAGCAAAAAGACTTTGTATGCCTATGCTCGGTGTTGCTCACGATGAAATAATCATCGGCGGTAACTCAAGCCTTCAGCTTATGTACGATACAATGGCAAGAGCGATGCTGCTCGGCGTTCTCGGCGGCGACAAGCCCTGGGGAAAGAACGAAAAGGTAAAGTTCCTCTGCCCCGCTCCCGGTTATGACAGACATTTTGCTATCTGCCAGAGCCTCGGCATTGAGATGATTACAGTACCTTATACTCCCGACGGTCCCGATATGGACGTTGTAGAAAAGCTGGTAAGCGAAGATGAGCTTATCAAGGGTATCTGGTGCGTACCTATGTACAGCAACCCCGATGGCATCACCTGCTCAGACGAAACGGTAAAGCGTTTTGCTAACCTTTCGCCTAAAGCAAAGGATTTCAGAATATTCTGGGATAACGCCTACTGCGTTCATCACCTTACAGATACTCCCGACACTCTGCTGAACCTTCTTGAAGAAGCTAAAAAGACAGGCAAGCAGGATATGGTATTTATGTTTGCGTCCACATCGAAGATTTCGTTCCCCGGCAGCGGTCTTGCATTCATCGGTGCCAGTGCGGAAAACATCAAGTTTATCAAGAGCCAGATGACATTCCAGACTATCGGCTACGATAAGCTCAACCAGTTAAGACACGCTCGTTTCTTCAAGGATTTTGACGGCATAAAGGAGCATATGAAGAAGCACAGAGCTCTAATCGAGCCTAAGTTCAGGATTGTTCTTGATATGCTCGACAAGGAGATTGCTCCCACAGGCTTCGGCTCATGGCACAAGCCCAACGGCGGTTATTTTATCTCATTCAACGGTCTTGACGGCACAGCAAAGCGTACTGTTGAGCTTTGCAAGCAGGCGGGAGTTGTTCTGACAGGCGCAGGTGCAACTTATCCTTACGGCAAGGATCCTCACGACAACAATATCCGTATCGCTCCGACATATCCTACCGAGGCAGAGCTTGCAAAGGCTATGGAGGTATTCTGCGTTGCAGTAAAGATTGCGGCTACCGAATCGCTTTTAAAGTGATTTCTCTTTCATAATGTTGACGAAACATTAAAATCGTGTTATAATAATAGGGCTGATTTACGTCAGCCCTTTATATTTACGCCTGTAGCTCAGCTGGATAGAGCAATAGCCTCCGACGCTATGTGTCGTGCGTTCGAATCGCATCAGGCGTGCCAAATTCAAATCCTCGTAAATCCGCATTACAGACGGGTTTACGAGGATTTTTACTTACTTGGATTTTTATCATTGAAAACGTAAATTTACGCAAAAATACATATAAATTCAGAAAAACACTAGTCAAATGCTAGTCAAGTTAGGAAGCTAACTATATATTAAACATAAAAAATCCCCCGACAGAGCCTTTTTGCTCCGCCGGGGGATACCTATTTATTCAGCCTTTAAATCCTTAACGTACATCCATCCGGTAACATCAGTACCGATACCTATCAGCGCTTCCTTGCCGTCCTTTGACATCGTGATAACGTCAAAAATCGTCGTATAAACAAACGGATACGGTTCTGTACCATCAGAAAAAGTAGCACCGGCATTAACCTTAACCTTACCGCCAACCTTTACCGTCTTAACATCTGCTGACGGTGCCGGCTGATCGGCAGTTTTACGGCCTATATCACTAACATTAACCCAGCCTGTCACTGCGCTACAGCCTTTCGGCGTAGTAATGCGTATTCTGCCGTTTAAAACATCATCAGCGATGTGTATGTAATATGTGCCTGTCAGATGATTTGCGGGTTGTGAGGTCGTTGACGAGCCATACAGTGCGGTATTTGACAGTTGTACCCCCTCACCTGCTTTGTATGTCTTTGCAGTGGGTGTAGTAGGCTTGACGGGGTCTGACGGCTTTGCTGGGGTATCTGTGCCGCTGTGCGTCTTGTACCAGTAGTCAGTCTTCGCAGGATAATTTATAAAGCAAATATCCCCGTCAACGTCCTTGCCTGCGATGCTGTCAATGCCCCACTGCCACATTTTCTGCCCGTAGTCATATCTGCTCGGGTTGTCCGGGCTTTCGGTCCAGTGTGCAAGCCATATATCACGCTTTCCAACAATACGTTCCTTCTGATAGTAGCTTTCAAGCCACGCAGGATTTGCATACACTCCCGACGGAAGCCCTGCCTTATTCAGCCTGTCGCAGAACTCAAGCGCCATATCGGTTCTTTCCTTGCTTGTGAGGTTGTCAATCTGACGCTGTTCCTCCATGTCGCAGAACACGGGATATGACGGCTTTTCGTCACCTATTGCCTTGACGCACGCATTTATCTGCCTGTCAAGCTCCGCCGTGTCTGTCGCTGTAACATACCAGTAACAGCCGAAATCTATTCCGAGTTTTCTGCACTGCTCGATGTTGCGTCTGAAATAAGTGTCCTCGTCCGTGCGTATGCCGGCACGGATAATTACAAACTTCACGCCTGCCGACACAGCCGCCGTAAAATCGAACTGCTCCTGTGCCCTGCTGATGTCAATGCCCTTAACTTTTAACATATTATTCTTCCTCGCTTTCGCTTTTCTCTGTGCTGTCGCCCTTGAGCTTCAGCTGCTTTAACACTTCAAGCATTTTTTTCGGTATCGGTATACCAAGCCCCGCCGCATTTTCCACAAGCGATATACCCTCATTGGCGATAAAGAACATCATGACCGCCGACTGTAGTACGGGAGTCGAATTAAGCACATAAGCGTCTAAAACGTGTGCAACGCCGACGAGCATTAAAATCAGTATTTTCTTGACTATGCCTTTAAAGCCGACCTCGCTTGACACGTCTTTTCTGACAATCGCACACGCAACGCCAGATATGTAATCAAGCACCATGCACACGATCAGAGCGGCAAGCAAGGGCGTAAAATCGCCCCATATCCACCCTATCACGCCGCCGATAGTAGCCACTATTCCGCCGAAAATGCCGTTGATTTTTTCCATAACTTTTTTCCTTTCTACCGATTACTCGGTATCTGTTATTTCAACCGGTTCTTCACCGATTTCTTCCTGCTCTGCCTTCATCTCTGCCTCATACTCATTCATCTCCTCATCAAACCTAGCAATATCCTCCGCCGTTATCCTGTCACGGCTGTAATGATTGCCGAGCTGCATAGCCGCCCAAGCCCTGTCAAAACTGCCGCTTTTAACGCCGTTCACAGCGACCTCGACTATCCATCTACCAAAATCCAACATTATACCTCACCTCCCGATACTGCCATAGCCTCAAGCGCCGCTACTCTTGCTTCAAGGCTTGCGATACGCTCCGTATCCTCTTCGACTGCAGGCGACCAGTCTGTAGCCTTAGTGCCTTTTTCGAGCTTGATGTTGCAAGCCTCGATCATGCCGTTTTTATCAAGCGCAAGCGCCACGCATTCGAGCTTTGCTATGTTGCTGTCGTCTATCGTCCAAGTCTTTTCGCAGTAGAGCCACTCGTCCTTTTTGGTTTTGCTGTTGACGGTAAGCGGTAAAATATGCAGCTTCGTATTATCAGCGGAACGGAATCTTGCCATTACATAGCCGCTTGCGTCAAGCTCGACATCGCTTCTGACCTTTATCCACGCCGAAAGCGTGTAGCTTGTGCCGACCTCGAAATCCGTCAGAAAGTGCCTCTTGCTCGTGCCAAAATATCGTGCATTGCCGGAATAGCCGGTTCTGGATATTGCAAGGCTATTTCCTGATATTCCGCCATCAACCGTTATTATAGTGTTACCGCTCCAGCCTTTTTTAAGATTTCCGGTGCTGTCATACAGCAGATTTCTTCCGCCGATCTCGATAGCATTCACCGCCGCAGTAATATCTGCCGCTGTTGCCGCACCGACCTCGCTTGCTGTATATACAGGCTTATTCTCGGTTTTCGTCCATTCTGGCATATCTGTGATATCCGACACGTTATGTGTATGATTCTTCTCTGCCGCCCCGACTTCTTCCGCTGTATACACAGGCTTGCTTTCAGCTTTTGCCCAGTCCGCTATATCCGTGTTTTTCAGATATGCCGACAGATTCACCGAGATAACCCCGTCAGCCGTTACCGATATATTATCGCCTATCATCACGCCGCCGAGCGTGTCGGCTGTTGCAGGCGACAAGGTATAACCTCCGCTGCCACCGCCGCACTTTATACTGCCTGCCACCCACAGATTTCCTGCGTTATCAAGCACGAGTGCATCGCTTTCGTAACTTCCTCCCGGTGAGCCGTTTCCGACAACAAAAAGTGCGTCTTTGGTCTTGTTGCTGACACCGAAAGCCGCACCGCCTCGATAATCGGATACCGCATACATACCGTGAGCAAAGGACGCTTCTGCTTTCGCTTTGCTGTTTATTCCTCCTGCGTGGCTGTACCAACCGCTTGCAAGAGCATTGTATCCTTCCGCATGGCTGTATCCGCCGTCTGCAACGGTATTATACCCTTCTGCGTGGCTGCAATAACCGCTTGCTGTGGTGTTTTCTCCCTCAGCGTGCGAGCTTATTCCGCTTGCTGTGGTGCTGTTCCCTTCAGCGTGTGCGTATGTGTTGCTTGCAGCTGTACCGCTTCCTTCTGCATGCGTGCTTGGCGCTGTTGCCTTCGTGCCGCTTCCTTCGGCGTGAGCGTATGTGCTGCTTGCGATATTATTTTCATAGTCGTTGAATATCTCACAGCCGATGCCGGTAGCGGTGAACTTGCCGACACTGCTGGCATTGCCGGTAGTGATTTTGTTGTTTATGATTTTCTGCGTATTTCCTGCCGTTGCCTTGTTCAGCACATTAAGCACCTTCAGCTTTTTGTCACCGCAGGCATAGCTTTGCGTATGCTTGCCGTTTGCGTACTCGTCTGTAATCTCGGTTATGACCGTTTCGTACTCTACACTGTCAATGCGGATAGATACCTTCTGTGCTAACTCAGGTTCGGCTTCGTCATCCATAAACAGTGGTTCTATCTCAAAGTCGTCAGATACCACATATTCTTCCGCCGCTTTAAGTGCGTATCTGTCTATCTCGGATACGCTGTCGGTATCGACATCAAGCACAACTTCTTTACGCTTTACTCCGCTTGCGGTATCATCGGGGCGCTTCACGCATTTTATCGTGACATCATCGCCACTACCGACTACGGCATATATAGCATTCTTGTATGCTGATGTTCCGTCCTTGCGTGTGTAGCTCTTGATGTTGTATCTGCTCTCGTCTATTATGATAGTCGGCTTGTCCTCGCTCGATTCCATATGTGGATTATAGTTATCGCCGTCCTCCGCATTATCATCTATGATTAGCCGCATATCGTAAAAATGCGTCTTGCAGTTTTTTAGCAGATTAAAAATTGCCGTGCTGACAGGCTCAAGACGTGTCATGTAACGGTCATCCTGTATGCCTGTAAGCGGCGGGTCTGCGTTGATCTGATTTACAGGCATCGTTATGCCGAACATACCGTATATCTGTCTGTCGCTATCTGTAGCATTAACGATATTGTAGTTGACGATGTCCGAGATACACGAAAATGTCGTGCCACTTGTGACGTAATAGCCGTATGTTCCCTTGTCCTGTTCTTCTTTCGGAAAAAGCGTGACACGAAGTGCAAACAGATACTTCAGATCATATCCGGTGACGGTTATCTTATCATCCTTCTTTTCAATATCCGTAACATAAAGAAACGTTCCTCTTACTATACGCTTTGTCGGATCGCTTGCTATATATGTCTGACCGAGCTTTTCCCCGACTATCAGCATACGGTCCGGCTGTATACATCCGGCTTCATCAGCGTGTGTAGGTATTGTCATCTCGAAACTGCCAATGTCGTATGCTCTGCGTGTATACTTGAAACTTTCAACATCAGATACGATACCGACGAGATTCTGCGAGAATTTTGGCTTCTTTACCGATAAAAAATCGTATACTCTAACTATCATCAGATGCTCCTTACATAATCAAAACGCACCAGCTTTGCTTTTATCGTGCCTGCTGTTGCAATGTTCTTTACCGATAAATTGTTATTGCCAGGATAGATATACTGCGATGTTGACTTTATCAGGTCGATACCGGAACGTTGCGAATACGGTATATACACCTTGCCAAGCAGTCCCCAGTCGATGTTTATCACATCACTTGTGCTCAGGTATTTTGTCAGCTGAAGCTCTCCTGTGGCGCTTTTGTATGTCCCCTGTGGCTCTTTGCCGTAGACGCTCATGCTGTTGTACGACACAGGCATTTCACGCCCCGAAAGCGCAATTATTGCCGAATGCGTATCGGTACCCGTCATGGCAGCTGTTGCCGTTATGCTGAGCATAGCCGGCACTTTATCCTCCGTCTGCGCTGTGAAATTTACCGACTGCGTTTTTCCCGCAGCTGCCGACAATTCCACATCTGCCGCTTTTACACGCCAGAACGGAACGTATGACAGGATCGATATTTTCGCTGTGCACAGCACACCTGCCTGCCGTTCTACCGCAGGAAGCTCACTGACAACGCCCTCAATCTGATATGTCTTGCCGGCGCTGTTCGTGTATTTCAGCGTACCTTCAACACCGGCGGGAAAGTACCGCATGAGCTTTCTGCGAAGTTCGTACATTGTAGCCGGCTTTCCGTTGCGAGGAAGCAGAGCAATTTCTGCGGTGATAGTACGGACATTTGCTTTTGCGCCGTAAAATCCCGCACCGTCAAAGCCTACACGCTCGGAGCTGTCGTGCTTATATCCGAGAGCATTTCCCTCAAAGCTAAGCAGGTGGAGCGGTATGTATCCGTCTGCGTCGGATGATGTATTAACATCATCGATAGTCACCGCCGTGCCGAGAACGGTTGAAAATGTGATTTTCTCCATACTTTTCTCCTATCTGATTACAATATCGTCCATCAGTGCGTCCTTGACCGCCTTTGTTATCTGAGCCATTGTCAGAGCCGTACCGATAAGATTGACATTCGCTGTGTTATTCCGTGTGTTGTCGTTATTGACTATGCTTTCAACGGTTTTTGAGCCATCGGCCATAGCCGACATTATCTGCTGTACGGTTTTCAGGCTCTCATTGATTGCGCTGATCTGATTGTTGTAGCTTTTCTGCTCGCTTTCATACTTTGCGTTTGCGGCATTTTTGCGCTCCTGTGCATTTCTCTGCCATTCCTTTTCCGCCTTATCATCGTACAATCCCTGTAACTTTTTCTCCATCTGCTCACGGGAGAATTCGTCAAGCTGGCTGTATTTAAGCTGTGCTTTAACTTCGTTTATCTGCTTTTCAAGATCGTTGTCCTCATTCAGACGCTTGCGGGCTTCGATTTCATCGTCAATCGCTTTTATCGTAGCATCACGAAGCTCTTTCTTTGCTTCAAGTTCACGCTTTATGAGGGCGATTTTTTTATCTGCTTCGGTCTTATATGCCTCAGAGGCCTTCTTGAATTCATTATCGGAACTGCTTGATGATGAAGAACTGCCCGAACCGCTGAAACTGCCTGCTTCCATATAGTTATCGAAGTTATCATACATTGCCTTCAGTGCATCACGCTTGAGCCTTAGATCCTTTTTTGCTTCCCATTCCTGCTGATCGTAGTATGAGTTAATATTTGGTGTGTCGGACGTGCCGATTGTTGCATCGTACTCTGCTATCTGTGAAGCAAGCTTTGCCTTTGCAAGCTCTTTGTACGCTTCTGTGTTCAGCTTTATTTTGCCTGTTTCGTTGTCAAGGCTGACACACTGCGTATACCCTGCGTCTATTAGCTTCAGCATAGTGTCATAGGATATATTGCCGTTCTTCCCCTGCTCTGCGTAGGCGGAAGCCAGCTCGTTAAGATTCTTAATGAGTGTTGATGTGCTGTCGGCAAGTTCTTCGGTGGTTTTTATGTTGTTGTTTTTGGTCTCGGTGTTTTCTTCGGTTTTCTTTGATGATTTTTCGATTGAATCAGTTAATTCGTCAACAGAAACTTTGGCTTTTTCTATTTTCTGTGCTTCATCTTCATACTTAATCCATAAATCGTTGTAATTTTTATAGGCTTCCGTTGCTTCGAGATTTACTTCTTTAAGCCTTGTTACAACATCTTTATAATAATCGGCTCGCTGACGAGCAGTTCCAGTTACTTGATCGTACAAATTAGCATCGCCAAAAAGCGGATAAGTTTTATATGCTCCTCTGCCCGTACCTTCGTGATCTTTGTGTGCGGCAATTGTTATTTTGCTCACGGCGCTCATATCCTCGTCAGAATCTACACTATGAACATCATCATAGTTTCGATTTGCATCAGAGGACGTTAATTCATCATAATACGATTGTGCTTTTGCTAATGCTAACTCTTTTTCCTGCCTTGTTGCTTCTTGCAGTTTTTCGATATTATCCTCATATTTTCCGTTTACGAGATCAAGCTTTTCAGCTGTAGTGCTGTACGTATCATTCAACTGTTTTTGTAATGACTGGAGTTCCTCTGTTTTCTCTGCCGCTGTGCCTGTGTTATTACTAATGGCCTTATAACGTTCAAGTACATCGGATAGTTCATCTGCCTTGTCTTTCGCTCCGTTTGCCGAATCTTTCAATTCATCTATTGACTTTTTTGCATCATCCGATGCGGAAGTGAACGCAATTGTGTCAACCACTAATGTAGCTAACAACGAAGCCATAAACACATACGGATTAGCCGCACCGACAGCGTTAAATGTTGCCTGTGCCGCTCTTGCCGCCTTTGTAGCTTTCGTAAAGTGCTGTATTGACGCTACCGTCGCACTTATGACATTACCTATTCCTATAGCAACCTTAAACGTACCGAGAGCCACAGCCCCCGCTATTATTGCTTCCTTGAAGTCGAGACCTACAGAGATAGCCTGCTTCATAAAAGCAACAAGATTTTTAAGCGATACACCTAAATTCTGCGCCCACTCGTCAAGCGTTCCGTCCTGCTCCCATTCTGCCAGCTGGTCGCTGACATCTTGCAATACCGACTTTACTTCTCCGAAAGCACCCTCGCCCATTTTGCGGAAGAACTCGGATATGTTATCCAGCAAGGTACTGAGCATACCATGCATAGTCTGTGACTGCTTTTCCATCATTCCCGCAAACTTTCCGTTGCCTGTTGTAAGCCCAGTTATAGCCTTGTTCAGATCGTCTATGCCGACCTTGCCTGCGGAAACCATCTTGGAAAATTCTTCACCTGTCACGCCTATGCTTTCGGCAAGTGCTGTCTGAAGCGGTACACCTGCCTCCGCCATCTGCATAAGTTCTTCGCCTGTAACCTTGCCCTTTGCAAGCATCTGACCGTAGGCAAGTGTTATTCTGTCCATTTTTTCAGCATTACCACGTGCGAGATCTCCGAGCTTTGTCATAGTATCGATAAGATTGCTTTCGTCCACGCCATAGCTCATCAGAAGCGAACCGCCGGAGATTACGTTTTCAAGCGTAAGCGGCGTTTTTGCGGCAAAGTCCCGCATTTTCTCTATCATTGCTGTTGCTTTTGATGCAGAACCGAGCATAACTTCAAGCGAGGTTGTATACTGCTCCATTTCGTCATTCGAGCCTATCAGCAGTTCATAAAGCTTTTTACCGCCGTAAGCCGCAATAAAGCCGGTTATCAGCGTTTTCATCTTTTTCATCTCATCGGAAACACCGGAAACGCCTGACTTCTGCTTTTTCAACTCGCTTGTGGTTTCTTTAAGCCCGTTTTTTAAATCGATCTGCTCGGTTTTAAGTTGTGCGGCTCTGGTGCGTGCCTTGTCAATCTCCTTTTCAAGCTCTGCCATCCGGGCTTTCTGTTCTTTTGTAGCTGTGCCGTTTTCTTTCTCGGCTGTTTTCAGCTGATTGAGTTCTTTTTCATACTCCTTAGCTTTTTTGTTTGTGTCTGCAACGGCTTGCTTATTGAGTTCAAGGGCTTTGTTAAGCTCGGTGAGCTGGGCTTTTATTTCCTGTACGCCCTTAGAAAATTTTGTACTGTTTGCCCCGAAATTCGCAGTAAGTTCCTGTGCCATTATTTTTTACCTCCCTTTTCCCACAGTTCTTCTATTTCATCACGGAAGCGGTTTTCCGCAAGCTCCGTGATTGCTTTCTTCTTTGATATAAGCGCCGCTCTGATGTGCGAGTATGCCTGCACAGCGCCTATCTTTCTGCCAAGCTTATCCTTGTCGCCTTTCTTGCGGCTCTTTTTACCCGGTCTGCCAAACTCTATAATCACGCTTTCAGGATGTGCTTTAATTGTAGCTGTGTCATACCCGGCTTTTACCTTGTACAGCTTGCCTGTTTTTGTTATCTGCTTCGTCAGCAATCCGCTGAGCTTTGTCGGAGATCCGTCTTTATTCGACCTGCCCTGCAGCATTCGCCGTTCTTCGTCTATCAGTTCATCGCCGACTTCTTCAAGAATTTCGGGGATGATCTTGCTGTTCAGCTTGCTATCCATTTCGTTTACCACTTGAATGAGATCTTTAAGGTCCATTCCGGATAAATCAAGAGTAAATAAATCATCGGACATTTTATCGCTCCTTTCAGAAATTTGGGTATAAAAAATCCACCCCTTTCGGAGTGGATGATTTATTCAGTTTTGGGCAAGTTGCATTTGGCTTTGTTAAGCCATTTGTTTAATGTGATATTTTGACCATGCACGTTAAAATCAAGTGCAATCACTCAACTGTAATGTTTGGTGATATTCTTAACACACTATTGCATTTATTGCATCGAAATTCACGAGCAGTCGAAACATCTTCTGTATTAGTGGTATAATATCCTTTCTGGCAATCTGTGCACTTGATTTTTTCGCCTTTTCTTAATCGTTCTATGAGTTCATAACCGTTTTCCATTTATATATCCGCCTTTCTTCCACTTAAACTCGGGATAGTTGTCTTTGGCAAGTTTTACTATATATCGTTTTTCTGCAACTGTTAAAGGTCTACCTGTTATAAACATTTTTTCTTTTGCAAAACAAACAGCTTCAGCCCATTGGTTTTGACCTATGCCATAATATAAATGCGTAGTTTCGTGTATCACCGTCTGTGCAGCCACTCTTTCATTTGCAATATTACGAGCATATAATCTGATGGAATTTCCTTGTTGCATTCCTCTGTTAGTATGACGCACTTCAGAATAATCGAAAATCGGTTTAACACCTTTTTCTGATAATTTAGTCAAAGCATCTCTACCGACACTTGATTTTTCCATTAAATCTACTACATTCTGCAATTCAAAATTAGAATTTTCAGAATTATTGGACACCTCGAAAACATCGGTAGCTTTTGCATAATTTATTATACTACTCTCTGTCAATTTGTCAACATCTTTTTTGCCGTTGTCAACCCCATTACCGCTTGTAAATCTGCCTGTATGCGGGTCGTGGTTATGGTTATATCTGAGCAGTATCCCTATCTCATCAAGACACCTCAGCTCCGTATCAGCGAGGAACAGGTCGTACCTGTCACTGTGGCATAATTCGATTATGCCGAAATATCCTTGTATCAGTGTCATTTTATCAGCTTTCCTATAACTATAGCCCCTGCTATCATAAATTCTGCGTGATCAAGCAAAAATTTCTTTATTCTTTCCATAATATTCTCCTAATACTGCACAAACACGCCGCAATCGCCGTTGAGTATCTCCTGCTGAAGCAGATACACCGCATTTATCAGCGACACCACCATATCGACCTTGCCGGCAGAGCGCTTTTTATTGACGTACTTGTTCAGATTTGTGTCCTCTGTACAGCGAGCGTTGCTGAAGTTAATTTCAAGCAGTTCATTCTTTGCAAACACTATATTTCCCGTGAGTATCTGCTCCTTGAGCCACTTTGTCGGAGCATGAAGCACGCTTGAATGCTGTCGTATCTCTACGCACTCTATCGGATCATCGGCGCTTTCGAGCTTCTGCACCGTTGACAGCGCATTCCAACGGTCGAAGCCGAGCTGAGCTATTATAACGCCGTACTTTTCTTTCAGCGTCAGTATGTAATTCTCGACAAAGCCGTAGTCTATGATATAATCGCCGCACGCAAAGCAATCACCGTTTGCGATATGCGTCTTGTAATTAACGTGCTCCTTTACTGATTTTTCCTCTACCTTTTCGGCAGGAATAAATGCTACCGATTTAACATATATCTTGCCCTCGTGATAGCATATCATAGCGAGCGCCGTGTTATCCTCTGTCTGTGAGAGGTCAAGTCCGAGATAGACTATCTTTCCCCGCCAGAACTCGTCAGGCACGTCCTCAGAGCAGTTTTGCACGGATATAAGGTCAACATAGCCCTCACTGCCTACGCCCTTGTATTGAATATTACAGTGCTTGCATAGGAAGTTCTCACGCTTGTTTTCATACAGCACAGCAAGCTGGCGGTTGTCTTTCAGTTCCGAGAACAGATCCGCATTATCGACAGCTACAGGGTTCGACTGATACAGCACACTGTCGTTCGTCTTCCAGTCGGGTACAAGCTCAATATCAGGCTCATAAAGCAACGCAAAATATTTCTTGCCAGAGCTGTACACCCCGTCAAGCTGTTTCTTGGCTATGTCGATTTCGTCCTTTAAGCCGTTATCATCATTCGGGTACTGTGTGGAAATAAGTATTCCGAGCTTGCTCTTAAGCGTAATCTGCGAGGAACGCATTGCTTCAACCGGATAGCCGTCCATTGCTCCGACCTCATCGGCAAGAAACAAGTGAGCCAGCTTACCGTCCAGCTTATCCTTACTGTACGCAAGCGGCGTATACTCCGTATCACACATCAAGCATCTGATCTCGGACCGCATAACCTTGAAATGCTTTTCAAGCAGCGGAGAGGATTTTATAATTTTCTTGATAGCTACTTTCAGCTCGCTCGACAGCTTTAAGTCGGGAGCTACAGAGAACAGACGGGAAAAGCGTGGCAGTGTCAGCATACCGATGATGAATATTACCGCCGCTGTGAACGTCTTGTAGTTCTTTCGGGCGATTTCGAGCAGTCCCGTGCTGTAATACAGCTTCCCGTCTGTTTTCGTGCAAAGCACCGCATATATAAAAAGCAGGCTGTAATCTTCAAGCGATGAGTACATATCACGGCCTAAGTCCGGGTGCTGTATGGCTTTGAGCAATGCGGTTATCTTGTTCCATTCCTGAACATCTACATAACCGTCATCGACAGCTTTAAGCCATTCGGCGCACTGTTTTCTGACGTATCTTCCGACCTTACCGGAGCTGTCCTGCAATGCCCACACGGCGTATTTGTATGCACGGCTGTCTTTAATCGTCATACTGTACAAACCTCTCTGTTGGGGCTTTGTACCCCATAAATGTTGCGTAGTCGTTCCATCTGTCCGTTATTTCGTACAGCGTGGAATATGTGAATTCTTCCTCCGTCCGTCCCATAATATCTATAAACAGACTGCGGAGCTTCTTGAAGTCGGGCTTTTCTTCTGTCGGCTTACTTCCCACTATCGGCGCAGGAAGTGCGGCAGTCGTAGCGGCAAGCACCCTGTCCTGCAGGTATTCCTGCGACAGTTCCTTTATCATATATGCCACTATCTCGGAACGCTTTACAGAGTCGGCTCCCAGTTCATCAAAGCAACATCTGAGCCCAGCTCTGATGTAGTCAAGCGGCAGAGGAAATGTCAGTTCAAACGGGCTGATGCCATTTTCTTCCGCTTCTATAAACGCTTTTATGTCATATCGCAGATATAAAGTATCTGTGATGTAAATTTTCTTGTTTAAAAGTTCTGTGAACATTGCATTTTCTCCTATAATCTTATAAATGACTATTGACATTTTTGCTGTATTGAGATATAATATTGATAGTAGATGTAATGTCTATGAAGGAGAGATGAACCTCTGCTATTTTGGCGGGGGGGCATCTCTTTTTTATATCTGCTTATACCTGATTACTCTTATATCGCTCTCAGATTTTACAATCATTATATCTACCTCTATATCTCTGTGCCATTTCATTCGCTTTTCAATAATGCCGAGCAACGTTTTTTCTTCAACGTTAAACTTTCTGCAGTCAAGCATTACTCCTCCGGGATTTCCCGATATTTGATTTATGCCTTTTCGCAAAGCGCTGTTAGCGGCTTTTTCGGACGAAAGACTTTTCAAATCCCAAAGTTTAGAATTCCATATATAATCGGGTGTTTTCACATGGTTTTGATTTTGCTCGTTCAACAAATGTATATCTCCGCCCATTTTATTATGTAACCACTGTGCAAAAGCGATTTCTTCCTTATGTGCCTTAGAATTGTAACTATCATCATACGTTAATGAGCCCTCTCCCGGAGTGGCTCTGTTTTTATATTCCTCTGTAACATCAATATACTGCTTTCCGAATGTAAAACGACCTGTTACAGGGTCGTGGTTTTTATTATGCCTTAGCAGTATTCCTATCGCTTCAAGGCATCTTTCCTCTATATCCGCAAGGAACGGATCGTAAAGTTCACTGCGACACAATTCAAGCAGTTCTATGTATCTTAATATTAGCTCCATTTTTCACCTGTAGATAATTTTCGGGGCAGTTTCCCGCCCCGTCATATCTGTACTTTTTTACACTTCAGCCACGATAATGCCCGAAGCGGTCGCAAACCATGCGTCAATGCTCGCCTTGTCTGTAACGGGATCAAGACCCTTTACGCAGTACATATCAACACCCGTGTTGATAAGCGCCTTGTAATTTGCCTGCAGTGCAAGGCTGTTGAATGTTACGCCGTTCTCATCGGTCGTCTGTACGTTCTCGCCCTGTGAAGTAAACTTGCACTTGGAGAACTTGTACAGGTTTATCTTGCCGTCCGATGTCATAGTGCTGTAGATGCACATTACATCGGGTACAACATCGTCCTTACCGCTTTCAAGTACTCCCGTTGCCGTGTTCACCTTTGCACCGAAAAGTGCTACCTCGTCAGCGGAGTTTGTGTTCACAATTGTTACGTCAAGCGTACCGCCTGCCTTAGCTACATAGCTGTCAACCTCAACGCCGCTTGCATACTGCGATGCGCTGTTCATTTTAGGAGTGTACTTTGTTGTGATGAGTATGTCCTTGATCTCGGTCACATCACCGTATGCCAGCGTATCGGCGTTATCCGTTGTCAGCGGCGCATACGCAAAACGCTTAGTGCATACAGCAGACTTACGATCTGTACCCTGTATTACTTTTGCCATAGTTATGTCCTTTCCTCATAGAGCGTAAACTCCATGACTAAAATTTTTCTGTTGGGATAAACATCAAACTGCGACAGATCGGTAGTGCCGGTAAATATACCGCCTACATTCTCTATCGCCGTCTGCGCTTTGTCATACAGCTCAATGTCTGCCTGCGGTGAAAATACGCTCACAGACAAGGAATACTGCCGTATATTTGCCCTGCCGGAGCTGAAGAACGTATCCCTGTACGATAAATTGTACACCGCATACTTCTCCGGCTCTTCGCCGTCCTCAAATTCGGGCATATAGCTGTAAAAATGCTCAAATACCGCCGAGAGTGCCGAATCAATCTTTTCTGTTATCATTGTCAGCCTCCTCTCGCCAGTATCAGCTTTATATGCAGGTCGCTGTCAGCCGCTCCGGTTGTTTCGACGTGATACCGCCTGCCGTCAATCTGTACGACAGACTGACCGCTGTATTCACGTCTCCACATATACACCGTAAGTTCCGACTTGTACCCTGCTGTTTCGGCGGCATATTTTGCCGTTACGCCAGGCTCGGAAACCTTTGCGTATACGGTCTTTACCGCTCTGTCTGTTTTGCCCTGCGAGCCGTTTTTCTGCTCGGAGGATATGAGCGTGATTTTTCTGTTAAATGTCATTCTCATTCACTCCGTTCAGCAAATTTACGCTGTGCAGGGCGAGTATCTGAGCGGTCACGGGGTTCTGCGACGCTCTGTCGGACGAGAAGTCACGAGAGGAATACATATCGTTTATAAGCACTAAGTAAGCCACCGTGATGTCTTCATATTCGTCTATTTTCGCATCATCAAGCCCCGTATAGCCCTTGATATAGGATTTCGCCGCTCCGGCACAGATTTCAAGCATTCCGTCCTCGTCATCGCTGACACCGCAGAATGCTTTAATCTTTGCGCTTGTTACCTCGCTTAGTTTCACTTTTCTCCTCCTTGTCTACAGGCACTATGTACCCGCAGGAGAGCAGGTCGTTCAGCACAGGACCGGCAGGGAGCTCACGCTCCTCGCCCTTTGCCATACTGACGGTGCCCGAAAAGTTGGTCGTTGCCTTTACTATCATTATTAGCCTCCTGCCTTCTTCATCTTAAGAGCGGCTATCTTCTGAGCGTTCTCGACCTTTGCGTCAATCTCCACCCATGCGATAACGCCGACAGCGTGCTGTGTTGCGTACTTTTCGTTAAGGATCTGGATTGATACGTCCTCGGAGGTCTTAACTGCAAGACCACTCATATCGCCGTAGTAGATAGCTGTCTTTTCGGAAGCAATAGCCGATACGCTGTCGGTTGTGTATACGGGCTTGCCGAACAGCGTATAGCCCCACTTTGCCGTTGCGTCGGGATTAAGGATATATCTGCCCTCGTTGTCCTTGAGCTTTCTTATAGCGGTTCTTGTAGCCTTGTTCATTATCCAGCAGGCATTATCCTGATATACGTCGGGGATTGTTTCCTGCAGGTCGATAAGCTCATCTGCTGTGATAGATGTCGCCGATGCGGTCGTTACCACCTGTGTAACACCTGCGGCAAGACCGTCTATCTTGCTTGCTGTGCCGTTGATAAGCTGGTTTTCGATCCACTTTGCTGCCGCAATCGAAACCTCGTTTATAACGTATGAAACGATGTCAAACTGCGAGTTGTTGATAAGGCTTCTCGAAACCTTTGAGAGCGCACCTGCAAGATAGCCCTTGAGCTCAATGCTGAGGAACTTACCCGATGTGCTTGCAAGGTCCGTAAACTCTGTGGCATATGCCATTGAGATAGCCTGCGTTCCTTCGTCGTAGTAGGGAATCGAGAGCGTACCAGCGAGCGTGTATCTTGTTGCCATCTGATAAATAGGGCAGATGTCGATAATCTTACGGATTATCTTGTTTGCGATAGTCGCAGGGATAACTGCGCCGTTATCGCCCTTTGTCAGATTGACATCTTCTCTTGTTTCGACTATCTGGCCTGTACGCAGATAGTTTTCGAAGGCTCTTGTTTCTGCCTGTTCCTTGTCGGTTGCTGTGCCGTCTGACTTTGCAGAGTTCAGATTAAGAGCGTTCTGCTCCTCGATTGAGCGGATTGTCTTGTTCAGTGCCTCGACTTCCGACTTCTTAGCGTCATAGTCTGTCTGCTCCTCTGTTGTCATCGCTCTTGTTTCTGCTGTAGCCTTATCGCAGAGTGACTTCATATCGGCGATAAGAGCATTTCTCTTTTCGATGAGTGCTTTTAAATTCATACTGTTTCCTTTCCGTCGAAGTAATCCGACATAAGCTGTAAAATTTCTATTTCCTTGTTGTAATCGGGGATAAACTCCCGGATTTCACCTGTTACCTCGACCGTATCGTTTCCGGCACTGCGCTGTTCCGTCACGGTCGTTTCCTCGCCTCTTGTTTCTATTGACGTGGCGATATAAGCGGGATTGCGGTTGAGAATTGACACCTCGTGCAGTGTCAGCCCCGTAATCATTCTGCGCTGTACACCCTCGTCACACGGCTCAAGGTGCGCCTGCGCTCCCGAAAAACCGAAGCTCCACCCTGTCAGATGTCCTGCTCTCGCCTCTGCAATCACTTCTCTGTCAGTGATGTCGGCTTCTGCGTGAAGTCCTATGCTGTCCTCACGCAGTTTAAGCGTTCCGTCTGTAGTGTCAAGCACCTTGCTGTGATTGAACCTCAGCTCGACCTTTGGATGATCTTTAAGGCTTTTTGCAAACGTACCGCTTACGATACGTTCGACAAACGGCGTTGTCATACCAGGTGCCATTGACGCAGGCAGCTGCTTGCTGTCACGCTCGACAGCGTTTACATATCCGCTGATGTGCATAAGATCAGCGGAGCGGATTTCGATTTTCATTTTTATCACTCCTTTCTGTGTTGTGGGTATAAAAATACCGCCCTTTTTAAGAGCGGTAAAATTATTAAGTTTGGTTCTGATCTGCGCCGAACTTCACAAAAAACGGCTGTTTTTGCAAAGTTTGTGTTCAAGTCAAGTGCAATCGATTGCACGAGGGCATAAGAAAACCGCCCTTGTTAAGAGCGGCCGTCATATTCAATTTCATTCTTCGTCCTCGTCATCTTCCCATTCAGAAGCGCAGGGCGGTAAACCGTCCGGTGTTATCTCGTCAAAATACTTGCACGTATCTTCGACTGTTGCTTTCGGATTTTTTTCTAAATAATCTATGACTTTATCTGCCGTCTGATATTGCTCTGGGGCTTCAAGAAGGCAGATAAAACTCATATATACATCATAATTTTTACGTGAAACGTCATCGTTTGGCGGGTATATATATTCAGGAATTGTATCCGCAAAACGTTCTATAATACGTTTTTGATATTCTGATTGATATTTTCCGTACAGTTCTTCTTTTTTCATAACTAATTCTGCCTCCATTTCTTTCGTATAATTATGCCGCCCTCTCCGTCTGATTCTACTTTATAACGATACTTGCCTTTACTTATATATCCACTTTCTCCTTTTTTGCTACCCGGATAAATGGTATTAAACTCTCCGCGCAGCTTTGTATAAGTCTTTGGCTTTACCTGTATACCGCTGTGATTTTTCTGTGGCGATGGTGCATACTTTGTTTTAGCCTGTGCTTCATAAACCGTAGTCACTATGCCGTCATCGCTGACCGTAACGGATTTAATTTTCCCGCCCGGCGCATTCGTAAACTTACCGTCTTTGGCGTGATAAGGGTTTTCTCTCTTTTCTGCTATTATATCACCCTCATCGCCGCTTTGCAAGCCCGCATCATCAATTTTAGCGTGGCTGTCGGTATTCGGCGTGTATATCTGCTTTGTTTTCGGATCATAAAGCACATCGTTAAGGCCGAGCTTGATAAAGTCAAGTCCGAGCGGCGCAAGGTTTTCCTTGAAGCGTATTTCGTCCGGCTGTAAGAAGTTTGCTGCAAGACCTATCTGATACGCCTGATAGCGTGTCAGAATATCAGCCTTGAGCAGTTCAGAAGTATCTATGACAAAATACTTACTATGCTTTTCTTTCTCAAGCAATAACGCCCTGTTAAGCGCCATTTCAAGCGCAGAAACAACAGGCAGTACGGCTGTCCTTATGCTGTTGATATACGTTCTGTCATCGGCTCTGCCCGACAGCACATCGGGAGATAAGCCAAATAGCATTGCTATCTGCTCTGCATTTGTCACCTTGTTCTGATTTAACTGCATCTCAACGGCGGTGGAGCTGCTTTCCTTGAAGTCGAGCCCGTTCTGCAGTATCATCATACCGTCACCGTTGTTGCTATAAAGCTTTCTCCATGCTTCCCGTATAGCCTGCAACGCTGGCTCGTCTACTCTGTGCTCTGTGCGCAGAAAGCCCTTCTTGTTACCGCCTCTGCGGCTCATCGACTTTTCAAGCTGTAACAGCATATAGCTTGATGTCAAAAGCGTGGGATTTTCGGCAAGTATGCTTACTCCCTTTCCTCCGTCAACGCTGTTACGGCTGAGAATGACAAAATCCCACGGATTGTACACTCTGCCATCAACAAGCATACGGAGCGTCTTATAAATAGCGTCAGAATTTTTCTCCACACTTACAGCACTGTCACGGACATATCTGAGAGCCAAAACCTCGTTTCCGCTCCGCTCTATGTGTATATATCCCGTTCCGTCAAGGAGCATATCACGGATAACCGCACGCTTTATTTCTGTCGGGTTCAGAGTATCGCCCGATTCTTCGTTCAGCAGATACAGGCGGTTATCCTCAGTGATTTCCGCCGCTGTCTGAACTTCGTCATTGCTGTTGTACAGCCTTATCGGCAGGCTTGCTATTGTGCCGGCTATAAAATTAACAGCCGCTGAAACCGCAGGGATTTCAAGCGCCTGTTCTCTCGTTATATTGCTTATCTGCTTTAGCCCGAAAGCCACTTCAATATCCGTGCCTTCAGTGTCACGCCTGAATATCTTATCAAACAGCCCCATTATTCTTGCCTCCCTGTAATATCTTCATTAAAGCGTCATCTTCGGAATTTTCCGCCTGCTTCGGTATTGCTCTGATAGCGGAAAGCACTGTCCAACCGTTTTCCTTTTCAATGTCGCTCATCATTTTTCGTTTCTGCATTATTATCTTGTCAAGGTCGGCTATCTTTGCAAGAGCTCCGGTCATCAGCTTTGTAAACTTCATCAGCTCATCGCTTGTTATTTCCTCGTCCGATAAATTATTAAAAGCTATCTCAATCTTCGACAGCACCGCTCTTTGCGTTACTGCATCCGCTTTGACAGCGTTTACTTCGCTGTACAGCTCGCAGTATCGATTAATGCTTGCTCCGTACAGTGCATCGTTTTTCTGTATCGTGCTTAGCAACTTTGTCAGTCGCAGGTACTCCTTGTGCGCTACCGGATCAGCCTTTACACAGTCACGCTCGAAGCACCTCTGCCCTGTGAGCATAGCCGCTTCAGCTTTCTCACGGGCTTCTTTTTCTTTCTTTGTCCTGTGTCCTGCACAGTTGTCTATCGTTTTTGCTCCTCTGGGCATATACTCACTCCTCTCAAAGTCATATCGGGAATATATCGTGTAAAGAGGTGGCGGTCAGATGTCAGACCGGGACCCCTCAAAAATCGCAAGGGTAGGGGGGCACACCATATATTGTGGTGTATGGTATCGTACCACTATATGTTGTGGCGTGAAAAATCGACGGTACAAGTCATAGTTGCCAGTTCCTGCCTGCTGATACGCCCACGTTCCGCCGCCTCGTGATGATAGCGGCACAGCGTTATAAGGTTATCGTTATCAAGCCTGCGGTCATAATCGACCTTTAGCGGCACGATATGATGCACAGACAGGTCCGTGCTGTTGATAACGCCTGCCGACAGGCACACCCTGCAGCAGTGACCGTCACGCTCAAGTATTTCATCGGCTTTTCTGCGCCATATCTTGCGGTTACGAAACCTGTCGGCTTCGCTGTCTCGTATCTTCTGTGTATACTTTATCCCGGCTGTGCATTCTCCGGGCTTGTGGATCTTGCCACATCTCGAACAAGCTTTTAACATAAATTTAAGATATAAGAAAAGCACCCTTTGCAGAGTGCTTGAAGTATTCGTCACCGTCCGCACGAAAGAATCAGAAGAGCGGACGGCTCGACTAAGAAAAAGGAGGTCCAATGGATAACTCTTGTACGCATAATTGATAGAAAAGGTGACCTGGCGGCTTATTAGCCGCTCCTCGGTCACTACGCTTTCGCTTCTTTTCTATCGTAATCATACCACAGATGCAATAGGACATTCAAGGACATTTTGCACTCTCAGAAGTGCTTTACCGTGAAGTCGGCATATCTGCTTATACGAGTAATGCATCTCACAGGCAATATACTCAAATGTCTTACAGTTTATGTACCGTGCTATCAGTATCAGCCTTAACCGCTCGTCAGCCACTGCCGATATAGTATGCTCTATCTCAGCCTTGACACGGATAAGTTCGTCTATTTCTGCGTTTATCTCTTGCTCCAGCGTTGCGATTTTTGCAACAGCCATACCAACCTTGTCCGATACCCCGCTGCTGTGTCCTCCGCCCGATGACGGCGATATGTTCGTTGCAAGCTCTCTGAACTGTCGTTGCTGTTCTATCTTTTGATTTATGCGTATGTTGATAAGGTGATAGCGTGATAGGTATTCTTTAGCGGTCATTGAGGTGCTCCTCTTTCTGCACTGCCTCATCGCAAAACTCTTTTGCAGAACAGCCTTTGCAATCTTCTGCTATCGGATGTCTACAACAAAAACTGCACTCTTTTACTAAAGCAACTCTGTCTTTCGGATCTGACCAGTCCATTTTTGTTTTACCTTCGACGTAATACTTGTCCATTTGCGGTACTCGTCTTACTTCAATATCGCAGAAATTTGCACCTTCACAGCAATCGGTAATTAATGCGGCTGATTTTGCTTTGCCTCGTGTTTCAGCAAAGACGACTGTTGCCCTAAAATTAACAGTTTCTTTTGCAAGCCAAGCTTTCATCATGCTATCTTCTCCAATTACCTCCGCTATCATATTATCCATAAGTTCCTCAAGCTCCTCTGGCGATATTCTGTAAGTTACAATGCGATTGCCAAGTAATGTCGTTGTCGATTCACTTGCCGTCTGCTGAAAACGGCAGACAAACTCTCTGATTGTATCTGCGTTGCTTCTGTCAGGAATTTTACGCCCACAGAACAGGCAGGTTTCGGTTGCGGGTTTGCGTTTAGTCATTATTTATCTCCTTTGTCCGTCTTTTTTATCCATCTTTGCTCCGCAGTTAGGGCAGTACAGATGTGGATAATCATCAAGGTCATTGTCGGGGTGCGTGCAACAGCTACACACTCGGTCGTGAAAATACCCTACTTCCCAACTTCCGTGCCTTACTGGCTCGACATCAGCCGCAGGTATGCAATCTACAGCATAATAAATATCTGCCGCAATGTTCATAGGGCAAGTTTCATCTCCTGCTATATCGTTCATAATTTTTGACAATACTTCACGCTTAATATATTCTTTCATTTTCAACCTCCTCCATATTCACGACAGACAAGCTGTCCGCTTTTCTGTCTTTAAGCTCAAGCACATAATACCAGCCCCTTATCTTGCTGTAACGGGATATAACACCGCTTATTGTGTATTCGGCGGTTATTCCTCCGTGTGTATGCCTTACGGTCTGACCACTTATCATAGCCTGCTGAACTTCGTCTATCGTCATTTCAGCACCTCGACCTTGATATATATTCCGGGATTTGCCGCCCAGAACTTTTCGCATATCTCGCTTGCGACAAGCGCATCGTCAGTCCAGAAACCGCAAACAGTCATGCAGTCCTTCAGCATTTTCTGAAGATTGTCGGTATCTGGCTTCGTTATACGATACTCTCCGTCTTTGTGCTGTTCTTTCGGGAACAGCCACTTTGTCGTCAGCCTTACCCCCTTTTTATACGGTTTGTCGGGTTTATGCTGAGAAAGGTACGCTGTCAGTTTAGCCTTCGCCGATCTGACTTCGGGCGGATCATAGAATATCGGCTTGCCGTGAGAAACCGTTACTTTGTGTTCCTGTGCCGTTACCGTAGGCGGTATCATCGGCATAAAAAAGCTCAAGCTATTACCCATATATTAACATCTCCTTTTGGATTTTTAATCAGTGCTTTTGTCACAGTCAGGGGAAGAAGTCGTCGTGCGCAGCTGTCGCACGACTACTTCACCCTGTGACCGTCAGGGAAAGAAAAAACCTATATACGTAGTATATAGCATTTTCCCTGACAGTGAAAATCTCGATAATTCACCGACTTTTTCACTCTGTAGGGAAAGTGAAAATTCTCGACTTTTTCCCTGACAGTGAAAGAAATTTTCTCGACATTTTCCCTGTCAGGGAAAATGAAAATCACCGAGATTTTCCCTCGCAGTGAAAGTTTTCACTTCGACTTTTTCCCTACCTCGTTATCGTCAATCCAGAAACCGCCGTGCTCTTTTATACGGTTTCGGACCGTCTTTTCGGTCACGCCCATATACTCGGCCATACCGGATAAAGTAACCTTGCCGTCAATCATGCAAGCATCAAATGCCGTTTCGAGCGATTCTTTACGCTCGTCCTTACGTTCCTTTTCGGTCTTTTTCTTGCTGAAATTCTTTTGCCAGCCTACTGCTCTGCCGTCATCGGGCTGTATGTCTTTTAATACGTCGGTCTTGTCTATACGATGAACGGGATAATCAAACCAAACGTTCACCGGCGGGAACTTCGGGAACTCTCGGAGCGTGCCTTCTATACGCCACGCTGTACGGCTCTCTGTGCGTTTTTCACACTTGGTAATGAAATCACACACATGCTTATAATCTGCGTCCGGCACAGCGTTTCTGAGTGCTTCACGCATCTGCTTTGCACTGCATATATCATCCTGTGAAACATCGTCTTCGTGTCCGCATTTCTTCAGCCGGTCATAGCATATCTTGCAGGTCATCTTGTCTTTTTCGTGCTTTATTATGCTGTCGGTAAGCTCCAGCTCCGTAAGGTCAAGCAGTGCATCGGGATCTCTTGCGAATACACCCGAACCCGAGGCTCTGTCCATTGAACGCTTACCGCCCTGTGCACCTTTTGAATGGTGATGACAGTATATAACTGCACAGCCAAGCTCCGTGCATACCTTATCAAACTGATTGCAGAAATGCGCCATCTGATCGGCACTGTTCTCGTCACCGGTAATAACCTTATAAATCGGGTCTATGATAATGGCGATATAGTTCTTCTTGCTCGCACGGCGGATAAGTTTAGGTGCGAGCTTGTCCATCGGGACAGACTTACCTCTTAGGTTCCATATATCAATATTACTGAGATTTTGAGGTTCCCAGACAAGTGTTGTATATACATCTTTGAAACGGTGCAGACAGGAAGCCCTGTCAAGTTCAAGATTTACATACAACACCCTACCTTTGGTACAGTTCCAGCCAAGCCATTCTTTGCCTTCCGCTATTGCACAGCACATTTCTATAAGAGCATACGACTTACCCGCCTTTGATGGTCCTGCGATAAGCATTTTATGTCCCTGTCTGAGTATACCATCAATAAGTGGCGGTGCAAGTTCCGGAAGATTGCTCCACGCATCAGCCATGCTCTCGGTATCGGGCAGGTCGTCATTTACACTTTCTATCCATTCCCGCCACTCATCCCAACCGTTTTTACCGATGTCTGTATCAACTATGTACTGCCTGTTTTCACCACGCTGAACACCGGGAAGACGTGATAATCTTGACGGATTACGATTCTGCGTATCGGGTGACAGTCCGTTTTTCTGACATATCTGATACAGAAAATCTACACGTTTACGGTATTCATCGTAATTTGCGGCATCTACCTTTACAATAGCGTGCAGTGACTTCTTTCCGCTGTACACAAGCACAGCTACGGGCAGTTCAAGCTCACAGATTATGGCGTGCTGTTTTTCTATATCTACATTGTCGCTTTCGACAAGCGCATATCTGTATTCGGTTACGTTTTCATTCTTAACGCCTTTGCCGTCAAGAGGGTTGAAACGTATCCACGCCCCCGCCTGAGTGTTGTAATCACCGAGAACAGAGCCTATATCGCCGTCACACTGCGACAATGATTCGATAAGCTGACCTGCCGTGCGGTCATAATAGCCCTTGTTGGCAGGGATGAATTTACCGTCTTTTTCGTAGCTTTGCACAACATATCCGACATTTTCGCTCTGCTCGAATAATGCTTCAAGGTATCTGATTATTTCTCTGTGAGGCTGCCAGTCTGTCGGAGCGTTTATTTCTTTGCCCTCTATCCAGTTTTTGTTTACAACAACGTGTTCATCGTGATGTTCGTATGATATTTCATCGTCCCAGTCAAGCTCACGTTCTTCTCCCGTGCCGAACATCATTCCTCTGTCCTTAGCCATCTGAACTATGGTAGCGCCCGTGACAGGCGAGGAAGAGCCGTTGAAGCTCTCCCATTTCTTTTCACATTCGCCTTTATGGTATCTGTTGTCATTTGCCGACCAGTTATCCCATACGGTAACGGAATAGCCCTCTTCTTTGAGTGCCATACCGACATTCACCCACTCCTGATAGGAAAGGTCTGACGGGCTTATATATTTAAGTGCTTCGTTAAGATCAAAATCAAATTCCGACATCTGAATTATTCACCACCTTCGGTTCATAGCTTGCAGGATCTATTCCGTTCGGAACGTGCCAGTTGTTAGCCGCTATTCTGTCAATCAGATTTCTTGCACTTTCAAACTGCCATGTGCCGACGTGCTTAAAGCCCCGGCTTTCGAGAAAACGTATCTGCTTCGGTGTTGTAAGACCGAGAGTGCGCCGTTTGCCGAGCCTGTCCAGCAAAAGCTGAGCTTTACCGGCGTTGTCGATCTCATCGGGGAATATACCGAGCTTTTCAAGCGTTGTTTTCTGCTTGTCCGACGGCGGAGAACACTCCCAGCCGAATGCCGGAACATAGGAAGATAAGTCTTCCGCCTGAATGCTCATTTCATACTGGAGAGGATCTACAAGTTTTCTCTTGCGTTTTTTCATTTCCGCAAGCTGTTTTGCAAGCGCTTCCTCACGCTGAGCAACTACATCTTCTTTTGCCTTTTCTTCTGCCTGTTCAATATCAACCGGCATACCTGCGGCCGCAATATTTTCGGTCATCTTTTCGGCAACTTCAGGGCTTTCACATATCAGATGTGCAGGACGGCACAGCTCGTGCCTTTCTGTGTGCCACAAAAAGTCAAGAAGCAACAGGTCTTTCTTACCCTCACAAAGTCTTGTTCCTCTGCCGACCATCTGACAGTACAGCCCTCTTACCTTAGTAGGTCTGAGAACTATTACGCAATCTACGCTTGGACAGTCCCAGCCTTCCGTCAGAAGCATTGAATTACACAGCACATTATATTTACCGCTATCGAAATCAGCAAGAACAGTACCTCTGTCAATGCTGTTTCCGTTGACTTCTGCCGAGCGGAAGCCTTTTTCGTTAAGTATCTTGCAGAATTTCTGACTCGTTTTTATAAGCGGCAGAAATACTACCGTTTTACGTTCCTTGCAATATTTCAGCATTTCATCCGCTATCTGATACAGATAAGGGTCAAGAGCTGTGTCAATGTCACTCGCCTTATAATCTCCTGCCTGAGTACCGACACCTGTCAGATCGAGTTTCAGAGGAATGGTGAGTGCCTTTATCGGTGACAGATACCCTTCTTTGATAGCTCTCGGCAAAGTATATTCATACGCCAGGCTGTCGAATACCTGTCCGAGATTTTTCATATCTCCTCTGTCCGGTGTTGCCGTAACTCCGAGTACCTTTGCTTCATCAAAATATCCGAGTATCTTCTGATAGCTGTCCGAAATGGAATGATGCGCTTCATCAATTATGATCGTATTGAAATAGTCTTTTGAAAATTGTGCAAGTCGCTTTTCTCTCATAAGCGACTGTACAGAGCCTACCGTTATACGATACCATGAGCCTATACAGCTTTCTTCCGCCTTTTCTACAGCACAGCCAAGCCCGCAGGCATTCAGTATCTTGTCCGCCGCCTGTTCAAGCAGTTCGCCCCTGTGCGCAAGTATAAGTACCCTTTCTCCGTTGCGGACACGGTCTTCTGCGATTTTTGCAAAAACTATCGTTTTACCGCAACCCGTAGGCAGTACGAGCAGGGTTTTTGAATTGCCCTGCTCCCACTGTGAAAGTACCGCTGTTTTGGCTTCTTTCTGATACGGTCTTAATTCCATCAGAATTTACCCGGTGTAAATACACCCGCCTGAGAGCTTGCAGGTGCCTGAGAAACAGTCTGTGCCGGTGACGGCTCATAGAATTTTTTTATTCTGTTAGACTGCATTTCTTCGCCATTCTTGTTCTTCCAAGTATCTATGTACACCTTGCAACGACCTTTGGCACCGATGACGTTGTTCCAGTTCATGCGAAGCGGTTCGCCGTGTTTCTTCTGACCTATGCCGATAAAGAATGCCGAAAGCATACCCTCACACTTGCTGTGCAAAAACAGATTATGTTGAATTGTGGTTGAGCCTTCCGGAGCGTCTATATGAATAGATACTACAGCCTTGTTGCAAGGGGGAAGTTTTTCGCTTCCCTCATGCCTTGCACGCTCGAAGCCTGTTATCGTAAAGTCGTAGTCACCTGCGGGAAGAAGCGTAAAATCGCTTTCTTTCTCAATTACGTCGTCCCAGCCTAATTCTTTTTCAAATTCACTCATGTGTTATTTCTCCTTTCGTTTATCAGAACGGGTAAGCCTCGTTCTCATAGTCTGTCATAAGCATTTCCGTTATCATTGCTTTTACCTGCTCCCATGCCCCGATAAGCACGCCCTCGATAAATTCCTTGGGATAGTCCTTTATCGGCATATCGGCAGGGAAATATCCCTTGCTTGCTACTGCCGCTCTTATCTGCTCTTCCGTTATGCTGTTTGCTGTCATAAGGTCCGCAAGAGCTTTGGGTATGCCTGAGCTTTCCTGTGTTATTGCCGGAGCAGGAGCCGACGTTACATTATCATTCGTGGCGATTGTTGCGTTTTCTGCAGCTGCCACTTGAACAGGTGCAGTCTGAACGGTAGCGGCAGGCTGTGCGGCAACATTTCTTTCGATAATGTGCTTTATCTGCCCGTACTCCATCGGAATTTCTTCCGGCAAACCGTAACGATTCTTTGCGTCCCAGCAGGGATGATGTGACGTGTACATTATGCGTCTGCCGCCCTGTGCCTTATGCTTTTTGCCGTCCTTGTCAACCGCTACCGAAATAGTCTTGTAGTTTGCGAAAAGCACCATATCAGCCCATTCTTTAACAAGAGGAGATATAAGATTGGTTGTCTTCTTGCCGAGCTTCAGCTCCCAGCGGTCATAACTTCCGAGTTCATCGGGCTGTTCAAACTTTCTGAGGATAGCGTGAGCTGTAAGTACAACGTTAACTCCGGCTTCGATAACATCTTCAAGCAGATTAAGGAACCTGCCGAACTCTTCCTTTTCGTATACATAGCCGTTGCCGTAACCGAAATCCTCGATACCCTTTTTGTCGTACTTATCGCAGATAGACTTGATGCAAAGCTGTTCCGCCCAGTCTATCGTATCAATTATAAGCGTGGTACAAGGCTTATTGAGCTTGACATACTCAATCTGGCTCTTAAGCAGCTCCCACGATGTCGGTTTATCAAAACGGGCAACGTCCATTTCCTTTGTACTACCCTCGGTGTCGATGAATAACGGATTGGGAAACTGCGATGCAAACGTTGACTTGCCTATTCCCTCAGGGCCGTATATAACCACCTTCTTGGCGGTTTCGATTCTGCCTTTAGTGATGTTCATTGTTGTACTCATCAAAATGTACCTGCCTTCCATGTTGTAGTTTCTTTCTTTTCAACCGGCTTTGAATAGCCGTCCTCGATTATGATACTGCACTCGTCACCCGTGCTAACTCTTGTGGCGATTGCCTGTAAGCCCTCGCTTTCAAGCCATCTGCCAAAGTCGTTCAGCGTATCGGTATCCATCTGTTCCAGCTTGTCTATAAGCACAAATCCGCAATTAGGATTAAGCTTGCGGACAATTGCGGTCGCAACCTTGAGCTGTTCCGAACCGGACATATTATCCCATTTAAAACCGTTGTATGTAAGCTCGCCGTTATCTACCGACAAGCCCTCAAGCGGTAAGTCTGCACCGTCAAGAAGATCTGTTTTAGCTTTTCTGACAGACTGTATTTCTTCGGTAAGCTGTATATACTGAGTTTTATACGCTTCAGCGTCAAGTTCAGCTTTTTCACGGTCAAGATTTGCACGGACCTTTGCGTTTATCTGCTCAATGTCTGCTATACTCTGTTCAAGCTCTGCCGTGCTCTCGTCTGCAAGGTCTTCAGCGTCACGATGTGCGGTTTCTGCGTTTGCCGTTGCCGTTTCAAGTCTTGCCTGTGCTTCTTCGTATGCCTTCCGAGCCAACTCAAGTTCTCTGTCGTACTGCTCTCTGAGCTGTCTTTTACGCTGATTTTCGCCGTTTCTTGCAAGAATATCCTGCTGCTGTCTGATAAGCTCGGTTGCTGACACAAACTCTTTCGGAGCATCTGCGAATACCGTCATTTCCTTAGCGTATTTCTTCTTCTGATCCGCTATCTGACCGATAGTGTGACGCTGATTGTACAGCTTCTGTTCTTCGGTTTCAAGTTCGTACAGCTTATCGCCTACACCGATTATTCTGAGGAGAGTATCCGCCTTTTCCTTGCTCGACCGGTCGAGAAACTTAGGAAGATCAAGTGCAAACTGTTCTACGAATTCGTTGAGCAGCTGCTGACCGCCCTTGTTGCCGTCCGGATCAATAACCTTGAGCGTACTGTTATTGCCGCTCCTGACTACCTTTATACCGTTGCTGAGCGTAACTTCCATGTGGGGCGGAATCACAGAGCCTTCCCGCACAGCCTGTGACGGTTTCAGCCTGTCACCGCCAAGTGCCCATGCAATAGCGTCAAGCACTGATGTCTTCCCCTGGTTGTTCTTCCCGCCGATTATCATAAGACCGTTCTCGGCAGGCGTTAACTGTACCGCTTTTACTCGCTTGACATTTTCAATTTCAAGTGAGCTGATTTTTACTGACATTTGGTTTTCCTCCTTATAACTTAGCAATCAAATCCCCGCACGCATTCAGAGCGGCACGGAAAGCCTTTATATAACTGCTGCGTTCATTTTCTGACGCATTGCTTACAAGCTCTAACGCTTCATTGAATTCACGCTGTATATTTTTCAGATGAATCTTGAAGATTTCTTTACCGTTACCACTTGCTTCTTCGTGTGCAATCGATTGCACTTTTTTCTTTTCATCAGCAAGCTTTTTATCGTATTCCGCTCTTGCGGCAGCTTCGGCTTCTGCTCTTATTTTTGCAATATCCTCGACCGACGGTTCGGCAACTGCCACTTCGACAGGACGCTTTTCAAGTTCAGCTATCTGTAACTTCAGCTTTTCATTTTCTTCTGCGGTTCGCCGCATAGCATTTCCTGTATTGTCAAGCCGTGCTTGTAACGAATTGATTCTGCTGTCTTTATCCTTGTCACTGTCAGTTACTGATGTAAACTCAAAGCGTAATTGTTCGTTTTTATCGGTAAGCTCCTTTATCTTTTCCTTAAGCTCTCTCACTGACAGTTCTTCAGCTTTGCCGCTCTCTATAAGCTCCTCACGTTCCTCTTTGCCGAGAGATTTAAGAGCTATTAGTTTGGTACTGCCGAGATACGCAAGTCTGGAAAGATCATCTATCTTGTACTGTTCAACAAGTGATATGAGATTATAAGCCTGTCTTTTTCCCGTCTTTGTGGCGTTTTCGCAGTATTCGGCAAAATCGGAATATCCGAGTTCTGCATAAAGCCGCCTATCTCTGATTTCCTTAAGGTCTATGGCAATCTGCGTTAAAGACTGAGCTACAACCTGTTCCTGAATCATCAGATCCTGATGCACCGCCTGAGCCTGCTGATACAGTGTAAGCTGTTTGGTCATGCTGTTTTCCTCCTTGATTTTGTTTTTGATTTTTTCGCCGCAATACTGTCAAGGTACTGCTGATACATCTTTTCGACATTGATTATTTCCTGTGGTTTTTCCTGTCCGCCGTTTGTAACCCAGTTGTTTTTATAACCTCTGCACTGGACTATTTTATAGTCGTTTGATACCTCCATCGTGTAGTACGGCTCGTCCGGTGCAGATTTTCGGCGGAGAAACATAATTGTCAGCTTGCCGGTTGCGTGCCTTTCGGCGTAGCCGCCGACACAGTGGCTTAGCTTCTGACCTTCGGCAACTATTTCGTCTGTGCTGACGGGCTGGCGGATAAAGTAATCACCAATCGAAAATTCAAGTATCTTTCGCTTGATCTTCAAAGTGTTCAGCTGTTCGGCCAGCTTAGCGTTTTTCTTTGCTTTTTCTTCAAGCTCTCGTGCCTGCCGCATAGCTTCTGCACGATCGTGAGCCGCTTTAAGATTTTTCGGAAAGCATATCTGTCTGTCGCTGAAATCGGCTTCGAAGCTCTGCATTATACGGACATAATCCGAATAATCGTTGATATTTACATTCTGCTTTAAAATGTACTTCGCAATTTCGTATTTGTCGGTCTTGAGTTTTCTCTTGAGGCTGTCGAGTATACCAAATGAATATCCTATATGTTTATTTGTTTCTATAAGACGGTCGAGGTTGGTAATCTTAGGAAATTCTTCTTTTATTCTAAGATAGTCTCTGTACCCGATTTGCCCTTTGCGGATTGCCCGCATAACATCTTTTGTTACGCCGAGCATTTTGTGCGGTTCGGTTTCGGCCCAGTCGATCATGTCTTCGTTGTACTTAACACTGCTATATAAGCCACACTTAATTAGTGCCTCAACATTTTTGTGTGCCTGCCAGAATTTCAGATATGATATGCTTCCGAAGTTCTCGCTTATTGCCGAATGAGCACAAGCTGTTCCTTTTAATGCAGGAAAATTAACGAAGCTGTAATCGCTATAATTCAGAAATACAGGCTCGCTAAATTTTGCTCGTAGCCCCCAGCCTGTCACTACCTTTGTGTAGTAACCGTTTTTACTCTCCCATGCGTATTTAAGACCATAACGGAACGCTTGATTTGCCGTGAACAAATACCGCTGAACCTCATTGATTGCGATATGCGGCATAATTTCACGAGCATTAAAAAGCAGCGTAACCGTATAGAAACGTATGTACAGATTATCGGTTTTTCCGTCTGACAAAAACACTCCGACATTTGATTTGCACTCAACAACCGAGCCGTGAAAATTGTGATAATTGTATATCGCAGTGACAGTTTCGCCGCAGTGCGAGCATACGGTAGTCTGTCTGTGTTTGATTGAGCTGTCATACTCACCGGGATACAGCTTTTCTTCGCATGCCGTGCAATATGCTGTGCCGTCATTATCTATAATAAGATACTTAATCGGCAACGTCTTTCTAAGCTCACGTTCAAGCTCTGCTTTAAGCGGCGGAAAATTGTCTGTATAGCTTTCGGCTTCTTTTCTTGTCATACCACACCTCAGAAGTCGAGCAGGCTGTCAAGATCAAGCTGTAGCTTGCCGCTGTCAGCTTCTGTGGATGTTTTGCTGCTGAATCCGCCGTCACCGAGATCAAGCGTCATAGTGCATTTTATATCCGCACCGGGAAAGTAAAACGCTACAGCACGCTTGTATACTTCGAGATCTTCGAGACTTGCGCCTACACCTTTGACCGTTGCCTTGAGGCAGTCGGCAAAAGACTTGCCTGACTGCTCTATGGCCTGTTTAAACTCTGCATTCTGCTCGCAGAATTTGCAGATAGTTTTCATCACAGCATTCTTTACTGCTGTTTCATACTTGCCGAGCTTTGCGTCTGTCAGCTCAGCTGTAAGTTTTTCTTTGATACTCATATTGACTTTTTCTCCTGCCAGTGTTATACTGGTCTTGTGTAAAATTTGCTTTGCTCCCTTCGGGGAGCTCTTTTTTTTTACTCTTCTTTGATGTTCTCAACATCATATCCGCACTCCGGGCAACACGGTAATGTTTCCCACGCAGGTGCACCGTGACACTCGCCACGATACTCAGTGTAGTGTCCAAGCTCTGATGCCGAGCCTGTCCAGTCACAACGTTCGCATTTATACATCGTCTTCGTCCTCCTCGTCAATCATCTCGACCTCATCGACAACACCGACAAGAGCATTGACAAGCGCCATTGCCTCGTTTATTGCATCAAACGTAGCTGTTACCTTATACTTCATTTCTTCTTTCCTCTCTTTCTTCGTATCTCCGCTACCTGCCGTGCTCTGCGGAAGTTTTGCTGTTGCTCAATTGTGGCTCTTGCCTGCCAGGCAACATACTCGCCGTAGCTCATGCCGTGATCGGTGGCTTCCTTGGCAATTCGCTCAAGATCTGTCATCGTGTCCGCCTCCTATCATATCCTTGCACCACTCCCGCATAAGCCATCCCAGCCCGTACCAGACCGCAACAGCAACTATTGCAACGGGTAACATCTCGCCGCCTACGGCTTTATAGCCCCTTTCTGCGTAAGCCAGTGCTGACATAGGTATGTACATCATCATGGCGGCAGAGGCTGTTATCCACAGCCGCAGGAGCTGTGAGAGTATGTAGGCGATTATCTTAGCTATTTTCATTCATCTCCATCCTTTCTGCGAGCTCTGACTTGAAAAACCGCCAGAGCTTAGGTCCTACCTTGTGAGCAGGAATATCTCCGTTCCTTGCCCATTTACGCAAGGTACCCGTGTCTATTCCGATGTACCTTGCCGCCTGTTCCGTATTCATCATCTCAGGGAACTGTGTCTTTTTGTACATAACGCACCTCACTTACACCGCCATATATTTGTTTATAAAATATGTCTGACCTTTTCCGGTTACCTTTGTTGTACGATTTATTCTTATCGAACCGTCCGGATTGTTCACCGTGCTTTCCTTGACTTCAAACAATCCCATTTCCATTGCTCTCTGTGTGGGCATATTGTGCGAATTGCCGCCCTTTATCAGATAACCGTCCTGCCTTAACTGCTCGAATAACCTTTTCTGTCCTGTCTGAACGCCGTTTTGCTTAAGGATTTTCGCAAGGTCGCCTATCAGTATGGATGTGTGTGCCGTTTCGACTGCTCTTGCAAATAACACTTTAGGCTTGTCCTGCTCAACCTGTGCTTCTAACTCTATACGCTTTGCTTTTTCTTCTTTGAGCTTTGTTGCAAGCTGTATCAGAAAGTCCGGAGACGTCAGAGCATACTCAAGTGTATCGTCTGTCATATATGCACCGTTTCTGCGTATTGTTGGCAACACCTCGTCAAACACCCAGCTCTCAAACTGTTCAGCCGCAGGAAGCTTGCTGTGCGTTATCAGGCGGTAGACATTGCCCTCGTTGATAAATTTTGCATGCTGTTCTCTGCCCATGTTGTCGATGAGGTCGTGAAACACTACCCCATCTTCTTTACAATGTCTTGCAAGTGCGTCTTTTGTGTTTGAATACCCGAGTGCCTTTGCAATGTCCGAGCCACAGAACAGCACTGTGCCGTTCTCATCAATTGTCCTTATCTCGCCAAACTGGGCGTTGTTGAAAATCTGTAAATTGTTCATGTATGTCCTCCTTTAATCTTTAAAAAATGGTATGTACTTTTTATCACAGTAAACTAGTTTTACTCCTAATTCATCTGCAATTTTTTCAGCAACCTTTCGACTGTTATTTGCCCCGCACATAAAACATTTAATCGTGCTTTCTGTAAAACCAATCTTCTTCGCAAGTTTATAATATGTCATCCGCTTACTCTTAAGATTTTCTTTGGCAAAATGCCTAAATTCATCGTACATATTCCTACCTCCTTTCAGCAAATCAACAAATTTCGTTTGATACTATTGACACAAGTTGATAAAACTGTTACTATTAAATCAACAAAGTTTAAAAATTGTAAACTTTCCTTTAGTCTGTCAGCTAAACTTGAACTAAAGAAAAGTTGGAATTTCATCAACCGTATACGCATATTATAGTTGATATTATTCCAATTGTCAGCCCTTTAAGTTGTTATTTTTTCAACTTTGTTAAATCCCAACAAAAAGGAGGGTGAAAATATGGAGATAATAGATAAAATTTCAGAATTGCTTATTAAAAAAAATAAAACACAAAAAGAACTCACCGATTATCTAGGGTTAGATAAAAGTACTTATTCAGCATGGAAAAACGGAAAAAGCAGATCATACAATAAATACTTAAAAGAAATTGCAACTTTTTTGTGCGTCTCAGTTAGTGATTTGATAGGTGACGATAGTAATCTAAACAATGAAGTGAATAATATTTATTTTAGTTTCGCAAAAAAAGCACAAGACAATGGAATAGACCCTAATGATATTGAAATGGCAATTGCAATGATTTTGAAACTTAAAGATAAGGGCAATAAGGAGGAATAATTATTAGTTACTACACTAAGGAAAAACTATATAAGTTAATCGCAGAAAAAAGAGTCCAGTTTAATATTTCTAGTTCAGATTATCCTCTTGATATTTTTGAATTATGTAAGAAATTTAAGAATGTTAAGATAAAAACACTTCCTTTTTCGACGTATGATTTGCGAGGAATTGTTAGAATTGCTAAAAACAGAGATGAGAATCATGTTATACTATTAAACGAAAACAAGTCGTTTGTCGAACAAAACTATCATGGATTTCATGAACTAACACACATTTTGACTGTTGATGAGCCTGGAACTACTTTGAATTGTTTTGGAAATACTAGACCTAATCAAAATAGTTATATTGAATGGCTTGCAAATGAGGGTGCAGCTGAATTTCTTATGCCATACAAAGAAATACTTCCGATAATTAGAAATGAAAGTAAAACATTTGACGAGCACTCAATGCCAATTTTTGATTTATCGGAAAAACTAAGTAATATGTACAATGTGTCTACCGTTGTGGTGCAAAATAGAATATCCAGTTTGTCATACGAAATATGGCAGTATCTTAGTGGTACTGATATTGACAAAATACAATTGATGTCACATTCTGAACAGCAACGCAAAGGTATTAACGTAGATTCATTACTCGATATCGAAAACAAAATGTTTGACGCTTGTTGGAACTACGAGCAGACTAAAGTACCGATAAAACCTTTCTTTTTTTATTCGAAGGATTACATATTTGCAGTAAGCAGTCGTTGTTATTAAGCGTTTGAAATAGGAGGTGCAACAATGAATATACAGGAACTGAACGACTGCTCGATAGTAGACATCGAAACAACAGGCTTATCGCCGGACAATGATAATATCATCGAAATCGGTGCTTTGCGTGTTCGTGATAACAAAATCGTTGCTGAATTTTCTCAGCTTATAAAAGCGAGCAAGCCGTTGTCAAAAACTATTTCTCAGATTACCGGCATAACAGATGATATGTTGGCAGATGCAAAAGAGCTTGACGATACCCTATCTGATTTTCTGCGATTTGTTGATAATGATACGGTCGTAGGACATAACATTGCATTTGACGCTAATTTCATCAGTAAAAAATGCGTTGCTTATGGGCTTGATTTTAAAAATGATACATACGATACTTTGGCTGCATGCAAGCAAGAATACCCCGATGTCAGCCACAAGCTCGAAGATATGATAATACAGCTCGGAATAAAAGATAGCGGTATACATCACAGAGCTCTTGCAGACTGCTACCATACTCACAGCTTAATGACAGCATTGAAAAATCATTCCGCTCTTGTACTTGAAATAAAGCCGCCGAAACAAAGAGTGCTGAATCCTATTACAAAAGGGTTACAAACTTTGCACGGCATATTGATAGGCATAACCTGCGATGACATTCTAACACAAGAAGAACTGTTAAGACTTGAAGAATGGATGAACAATAACGAACAGCTCGCAGGTAATTACCCATACGACATTATAAATAACGCAATCTGGAAAGTGATTGAGGACGGAATAATAGAGCAATCCGAGCTCGATTATCTCCTCGAATTTTTTAAAGCACAAATCAATCCGCTTAATGCAGAAATAGGAGCCGTTGATATAGAGCTTAGCAACAAGTCTATCTGTCTGACCGGTGATTTTGATTATGGGAGTAAGCAAGAAGTACAAGAAAGATTGTCTGAAATAGGTGCTACGGTAGTTAGTAACGTTACAAGAAAAACCGACATTCTTCTTATAGGCGAAAAAGGTTCTGACAGCTGGGCTTGCGGAACTTATGGCACTAAGGCGAAGAAAGCAATTGAACTCAGAAGCAAAGGCTATCCGATTATGATACTAAAAGAAAAGGATGTGCAGTTATGATAGAGCAGGTAGCATTATTTGAAAATGAACCCGAAGATTTAGATTGTAAAACTACTTTAGAAAACATAATAGTCACAGTTTCAGCAAAATGGAAATGTTCAAACGGGCTTTTCAGCATACAGGAAAACAAAAGCAAAGACAAACTTACCGGGTATTCGATCTATTTTGAAAAATGTCTTTTCTTCAAAGTGAATACAAAATTCACGGTAATTTCTTGCAATAAAAGAGTTTATGATACGCTTGAAATATCTCCTGCAGGTACAAAATTGCTGAAAAGCCCTCAGAATTTCATACAATGTACATTCCACACACAAAACGAAGCTGTAAAAGCTGCTGAACTTATTACTGATGAGAATGTCAGAATATTTGAGCCAACAGATCATTTTGGGTGTTGCGGATTATATTTGAAGTGTTCAGATGCTAAAAAGTGCTTGCACCCGGATATAATCCGTTCTAAATCCTGCTATTACAAAAAGAACTTAGAAAGCGGCAAGATATTCTACGGTAAAAACGCAAATATATGAATATTTCCCCGCCGTAACAAGCGGGGAAATATTATAGGAGGTGTAAATATGAAAAAACGTGCGGACGGCCGTTATCAGCAATCGGTTTATATCGGTACCGATAACAACGGCAAGCAGAAATACCGTGTTGTTTACGGAAACACAAAGAAAGAAGTCGAAGAAAAGTCCAACTCGCTTAAAATCAAGCTTGGTAAAGGTATAGATCTTGATGCTTGCCGTGAAACCTTCGACTACTGGGGCAAAAAGTGGATAAAATACAAGCAACCCGACGTTTCGGAACAGTGGTATAAGAATACGCAGAGCTACTACAAGCACCTTGAACCGTTGTATAATCTTCCGATAGCAAAACTGTCCTCATCGGATTTGCGTGATATTCTCATAGACATGGCTCAGGAGGACTATTCCAAGAGAACAATTAAAGCGGTGTATGAAATATCGGTAAGTGTCATTGACCTGGCTATTGAGAACCGAGCCACAGACTATAACGTTTTCCGGAATGTAAAACTTCCTGCAAAGGTAAAGCCTGCGGAGGAGCGCCGTGCTCTGACCGATGAAGAGCAGGAGTGGATAAGAACTACGCCCCACAGAGCCCAGACTGCCGCAATGATCATGATGTATGCCGGGTTGCGAAAGAGCGAGCTCATACCGCTTCAATGGAATGATATTGACCTAAGCAGTAAAACTATCAAGATAGCACGATTTGTAGAGTTCTCAGGCAATCAGGCTAAAGTCAAAAACTACGGCAAGTCCGAAAGCTCAAAACGAATTGTCTATATTCCCGATGTGCTCGTTGACTATCTGAAAGGTGCGGAGCATGACGGCTTTCTCGTATGCCGGACTGCAAATGACAAGATGCACAGCAACACGTCCTGGCGCAGAATGTGGGAAAGTTATATGTCCGTCCTGAACTATGAGCACGGCAATTTTGATAACACATTATGCGACAAACCGACAAGCCGTTTTCAGCCCGGTGGTGTTCCGTTCGTGATTGAACCTTTCACAGCCCACTGCTTACGGCATACATTTATAACCTTGATGTATCTTGCAGGTGTGGATATTATGACAGCAAAAGAGCAGGCAGACCACAAGGATATATCCACAACCCTCAAAATTTACACGCACTTAGACAAGACTTACAAGGCAAAAAATATCGATAAATTTAACGAACATTTGAATGCAAAATTGCGACAAGCAACGTAAGAGCATATAAAAACACTAGTCAAACACTAGTCAAATTGCAAGTCAAACAGCTTATAAAGCCAGTTGTATAGCCAATCTACAGACTATAGAGCCTAAGCCTCCGACGCTATGTGTCGTGCGTTCGAATCGCATCAGGCGTGCCAAAAAACTGCATCGCAATCAACCGTATTTGATTGCGGTGCTTGTTTTTTGTTGTCAGCCTTGCGAGGAGAACGCACAGGTGCGTCTCGAATCGCATCAGGCGTGCCACGTCGGAACGAGTTACGCTTGTTCCGATTTTTTATGCTATAAAAAATCAGTCACCCGCTCCACTGTTCCTCCTTTTCGCAAAAAAGTAACGCTCGGCAAGGCTGCTCGCTTGTACTGCACTCGTCAGCCTTGCCATCGCTGACAACTTTTTTGCGGTCACCGGCTTTGCACCACAGTAAACCGTATTTGATTGCGGTGCTTGTTTTTTTGCTGTCAGCCTTGCGAGGAGAACGCACCAAGGCAGGATTTGCAATTTTCTGACGGAAATGCTATAATTAATATATAAGATTCGGAATCAGCTTTTAAATACGGAAATCAGGTGAATTTATGACATATCGTAAATACCCGGACGAAAAAACGGTAAATGAATATATTGCTAAAAAAGAACCGTTGATATTTGCAATATCCTTTGACGGTGAAACTGTACTTATGTCACGGCTTGACGACAGCTTTGAGCATCATATACTGCTTGCAAACTTCGGCATAAGCCAGAATGACATTGATAAATATTTCAGAGTAATAGTTGACGACCGCTCTGCCGAATGGACATTCGTATGCCCGCATGACTACTGCGGAATTACCGACAGGAAGAAACGTATAACACGCTTCTATAACGATGGATTTACGGCTATTTCGCACGTTCTGTCTGATATAGGATATTTCTCAGACCTCACTATCCCTCGCCGTTACAGGCGACACTTTGATGCTATGGGAGATGATTCGTCCTATTTGCCGTATTGAATAAATTTAACATACTGAAAGTCACAGTAAGCCTATTTGATTGCGGTGCTTGTTTTTTGCTGTCAGCCTTGCGAGGAGAACGCACAAAATTATAAATTTACTTAATAAAATAAGGGCAACGTCAGCAACGCCACCCTTACAAAAATATCATTAATATTATACTCGTTTTATTTGAAATTGTCAGCAACAAATACACAGCGTTATTCTAATTTTAAGATATTTGTCCTTTTTATTGTACACTGTCTATGCTACAATAACAACATAAACAAAGTCCTTGTGAAAGGAGCGATATTATGTTTGACTGGAACGGAAACGGTAAGCACGATGCCTTTGATGATTTTTTCACCTTCGAGCTTTTTGAAGATATGATGAACGAGGAGGATGAAATGCCCTCTGTAAGAAATCGCAACAGGAGAATTCATCGTCGCTATGACATCTATCAGGACACTAACAGTGCCCGCAAGAATGCAATAACAACCTTCTGGCTTGTTTTAGGATTGATTATTCTTATTGTCGGTTTTATTCTGATAATCTGCAATATCAAAGATCAACTTCTGATAGCACTTTCTATATTCGGTTTAGTATTTATCAGCTATATTGTAATGTCACAGGGCTTTGACAAAGACGATTAGCATACAGCAACAGCCCGCAGGAGTTTTATCTTCCTGCGGGCTGATTTTTGTTTTAGATTTATACGCTTGCCGTTTCTGCGGTTACGGCTGTATTTGATGTGTTTGCGGAGCAGAGGGGGCAGACGTTTTCGGTTTCGCCTGCAATGAATTTCATCGCCTTGTCGGTACTCCAGAAGAAACGCTCCTCGCCGTAGGTTTCTATAAGGCCGCAGCGGTGGAACATTTCGTCAACGGCAGGCTGTACGCACGAGAAGTATATTTCTATCTTCCTTGCGGAAAGGCTGTCGCAAAGCTCCTTCATAGCCTGTACACCGGAAATATCCGCTATAGGCACGCCACGCATTGAGAATATCAGCTTTCCGCCGTCATCGACCTCAAGATGTGACAGCTTCTCTGACAGCTTGTTTGATGTTCCGAAATAAAGCGGACCTGTGACATATACGACCTTTGTGCCGCCAAGCTTTCCGTCCTTGTCGGCTATATCTATCTTAGCAGGGTCAACATCCGCAACATTAACCGTCATATCCGAAACCTTAAGCACGAACATGATGACCGAGAAAAGTATACCGATTATAATTGCGACAGTGAGGTCGAATATAACCGTTGCCGCCATTGTGATAAGATACTGGAACATTGCGGTCTTTATCTTTCTGCCGAAAATGTCCTTTATTACCGCAAACTCGTTCATTCTCCACGCAGTTACGATAAGTACGCCTGCAAGCGCCGCCATAGGTATCTTTGACATTACGCCGCCGAGCAGGAACATTGACGCTAAAAGCACCAGTGAATGTATTACACCGGCTATTCTTGTCTGTGCGCCGCTCTTTATGGCAACGCTCGTTCTTGCGATTGCCGCTGTCGCAGGCACACCGCCGAAAAAGGGTATCAGCATATTGCCTATGCCCTGTGCTACAAGCTCCTGATCGCTGTCGAGCTTCTCATTCTTCATTCTGCCAGCGCTCGCACCGCACAAAAGGCTCTCGATAAGTCCGAGTGCCGCAATACTGATTGCAGGGAATATAAGATTCTTTACCGTGTCAAAATCTATCGCCGTAATATCAAGCCTGTCGTTAAGCAGAAGCGTCTGCGGTATCTCGCCTACAATGCCGACATTGAAATTGAATATGAAGTTCAGCGCCGTTGCTATTATAATAGACATAAGCGACGACGGGATGATAGCATTGAGCTTTTTGGGATAAATAAGCATAAACACTATAACGCATACGCCGATTGCTATTGCCTCAAAATTCAGTGTCTGAGGCGTGTTGAAGTAGCTTACTATCTTATCTATAGTAGAAGCACCCTCGCATTTAAGTCCCGTAAGGTTATTTATCTGACCGAATGCAATGATTATTGCTATACCCGATGTAAAGCCTGTGATAACAGGTGTGGGTATAAACTGTACCAGTCCGCCGAGCTTGAATATTCCGCACAGCAGAAGTATAGCACCCGACATAAAGCAGGCGATGAACACACCCTGTATCTGATATGTAGCCACAAGCGAGCAAAGGATAGCCGCCATAGCGCCCGTAGGTCCTGAAATCTGGTATGACGCACCCGAAAGCAGTCCTATTACAACGCCTGCGATAAGTGCCGTGATAAGTCCTGCGGCGGCAGTCGCACCGCTCGATATACCGAATGCAAGCGCAAGCGGAAGTGCCACAGCCGCTACTGTGATACCGGCAAGCACATCTTTTCCGAATTTTCCTGCATTATAGCCTTTGAATTCTGCCTTTAAACGTTTGAAATAACGCTTTATCATTTCTCTCCCTCTTTCTGTTCATTTGTCCTGCGGACAAACAGCAACCTTTATATTCTATACCCGAAAGAGAAATTTGTATATATCAAAACTCAACAAAGATTTGTTCACATCGGGTAAATTTTAAGTTTATTTTTAGTTTTGCATAAAGAAAAGCCTTCCGCTGTCATAATGACGGGCGGAAGGCTTCGCTTTTGATGTTTTGATGTTTTACTGTGCCGCTTCAAGCAGCTTGTTGTTTACTCTTGTCTGCACTTCGATGTAGTAGGCTTTTTCGGCATCGTTCATATCCGAGCTGTTCCACTTTTCAAAGCTCTGTGAAAGCTCGTTATATTTGCTGATATATGTCGCATAATCTGTGATAAGGCTGAGATCGGTCGGGTTTGCCTTATACTTCTTCATAAAGTCAACGTAATCGTTCATAAAGCTCTCATAGTTGTCCATAGCCTCTTTGAAATCACTTCTCAGACCACTTGCATTGGCTTCTGCCGGCTTGCTTGTTTCGGGGGCATTAGTTGTTTCGGGCTTTGACGCATCCGATGACTGATCATCGTCATCGGATTTTCGGGGAGGATCAACCCTTATAAACATTACGTTATTTCCTTCGTACGACAGATCCAAATGCCACCCATCACTGTTATAAGCGTAGAAGTGGGTATCGGATTTGCTGTAATCAACAGTAAATCCCTTGTCTATACAAGCCGATACATACGCATTATAATCCGCTTTGGGCGTTTTGCCCATATACAAGCAGAAGTTGTTATCATATTCAAAATTGATTTTACCGAATGTCGATTTCGGCTTCGGAACGAGTTTTCCGGCCTGACCAATAGGAAAAATGATTTCATCCATTTCCATAGGCGCTTCAAGTTCAACACTCAGACTGTCGCCGCCGCTGAAATGTGTTAACTCCAATTTATAGCCGTCACCGTTGAATGCTTCAAATTTATATGAATCTGATTCTTCTTCTACCGTAAAGCCTCTGTCCTTGCAGGCTGTGATATAATCTTTGAACTGATTATCGTCTACCGATGAAAATTTTATCCATAATTCTTCTTCGGTATTCTCGTATGTATGATCTACCGTTCCCTTTACCTCGGGGATAATATTGCTCAGCACTATTTCATCCGACCACGCTTCATAACTGTTGTTACTGCCGCTGCTGTCGGTACTGCTGTCGGCAGATACCGAGCTATTCACGGTGTTACTGCTTTCCGTCTGAGAAGATGTGCCGTTGCTGTTGCACGCTGTGAGTGATAATGTGCATATAAGTGCCGCCGCTATCGCTATGAAGCGTGTTCTTGATTTTTTTACTGTGACTTTCATAAATACCTCTCATTTCGTATTACTTGTTTTGATGATCCGCCATATTGAACGCTCGGAGTAGTCATATTTCTTAGCGAGTTCAAGAATATTCTTGCCGTTATATTCCCTGATAATTGCCCTGTGCGTGTATTCCTTTGAATACAGGCGGCCGGGGAACGAAATCTGAGTTCCGTGAAACATTTTATGAATTATTCTGGCATTTTCAATTCCGATTTCATTTGCTATTTCACGATAGACCTCATTCAATCCGTTAATCTCGTTTTTCATAAGCTCCGTATCTTGTTCCTTCAGCGTTCTTTCATCCATTGACATAATACCACCTCGCAACAGACATAACAAATGACATTTTCATTGCATCTGGCAGTACGCTGTCAGTTAAAACAGCTCTGATATTGCTTTTCATAATAAAAGCTCCTTTCCGAACAATTCCTGTTCAGAAAAGAGCGTGTTATTTTTGCGAGTTTGTCACAAAAAAACGACCTGCAGGTTTTATCCTGCAGGTCGCATTTTTATTCACTTTTGATGTTGCTATGCTCGTGGGTGCTTTCCTTAGCAATCTCCCTGAGCTTCATTCTGTTCTCTTTGGCTATCGTTTCATTGTGAAGCCACATCTTTATAAGCGCTACCGAATAAAGAATACCGGAAAGAAGCATTACGCCTATACAGATAAGAATGAGTAAGGATGATGCAGGCGAACCCTCCGGGAATACTCCGGGGAAGAACAGTAAAGCCAGCACTGCGATATAGATAATAGCCGTGCAGACCTTGCCGTACCAGCGTGCGCCGTCGAGCTTTGTCTGCTTTGTCTTTAAAAGCACAAGTCCCATAATCGCCATAAAGCCGTCCTTCAAAAGCCATATAGCAAGCAGTATCCACATCAGCGGATAATTTATCGCTATGCAAAGAAACAGCGTTCCCTGCGTCAGCTTATCGGCAAGAGGATCGAGAAATTTGCCGAACTCGGTTATCATATTGCATCGCCGTGCTATCTGTCCGTCAAGGAAATCGGTAATTCCCGACGCTACGACAACTGCGGCGGCAAGATAATACTCTCCGCTCGTGCCTGCGGTTACATATAACCATACAAATATCGGGATAAGCAATATTCGCACAAAGCTCAGTATGTTCGGAATTGAAAATATATCTTTTTTCATCGGCTCACCCCTCTTGTTACACTTAAAAAACAAACATAATGCGACTGATTCGGCAGATTAATGCTATAATTATACTACAGAAAACCGAAAAAATCCATATTTGCAAGATAATTTTGTAGGATTAAACGAAACTTGGTAATAAATTCACGGTTTTGTGTGATTTTTGCTTAAACAATTACAACTATTTTTCGTCTGCAATAATTATTGCCCCGAAATAAGCGAGTAATACACTTTATAAAGCTCCTGCGTTGAATTCTCAAGAAAATAATAGTGTGCTATGTACGGAACAAGAAGTACAAGCAGAAGAACCGACAGTGCAAGAAAATAAACATTTATCGACACCAGTATCAGCGACAACAGGAAGAATATCGCAAAGCTCATCGTTACTATGAGATGGATAAGCCTTTCGTGCTGATAGAAGCCTATCCTTACAAGAAGCTGCTCTGCAAGTGCTTTCTTGTCAACGTCAGGGTCTGCCGCCTGCTGCTTTATATATTCCTTATATTCTTTGATTTCATTTTTCATAAAAACGCCTTCTTTTCGGCTTATTATAATGCGCTGTAGTAATCACGCATTTTTACTGCGAGCCTGTCGCAACGTTCATTTTCGGGGTGTCCTGCGTGGCCTTTTATCCAGCGGAATTCCACATCGTGCGTATCGAGCAACGGGAGCAGCCGCTCCCACAGATCGACATTAAGTGCAGGGGTATTATCGGATTTTTTCCAGCCTCTGCGTTTCCAGCCGTTGACCCAACCCTTTGTGACAGAATCCACAACATACTTGCTGTCGGTGGTAAGTATCACCTTGCACGGATATTTCAGTGCCGTCAGCGCCTCGATAACTCCGGTGAGCTCCATACGGTTATTGGTGGTATGCTTTTCGCCGCCGCTCAGTTCCTTTTCTTTTCCGTTCCAACGGAGAATCGCACCGTAACCTCCGGGACCCGGATTGCCGCTGCACGCTCCGTCGCTGAATATCTCAACTGTCGTTTCAGGCATTTTTATTTTCCTTTCCGGCTTTTCTTTTTGCCGACATTCTTATAAACACATCTTTCCAGTACCGCTGGAACGCCAGCAGATTATCGGTTATATGCCGTTCAAAGAACGAGGACAGAGCCTCTATAAGAACAGTTGCGCCCATAAGGATTCCTGTCATAACTATCATTTCAAAGCACATAGGCTTAAGGTCGAGCAGGAAATCACGCAATATGAATATATCAGCCGTAAATCCGCCTATCAGGAAAACAAACAGACCTATTTTCCACGGCTTGAAGGGCATACATACCTTGAACAGTATCACGAACGCCGCAAATCCTATGCATATGGTTGACATTGTTTCGATGCTGTAATCGAAGGTTTCTCTGGGAATTATGTCCATCCAGCTTGAAATATAGCGCATAAGCACTATTCCGACAAAATTGAACGTTATCAGCAGTCCGTGCATTATGGATCTCGGCAGGACATTTTCTATAAATTCGCCCTTTACACGCTTGAAGTTAGGCTCCATAGCAAGTAAGAATGAGGGTATGCCGTTCGTGAACATATTAATCTGCGTAAGCTGTATTGCCTGAAGGGGATAACCCATAGGCACAAAGCAGAACATAAGCGCCGCTAAAAACGAGTATACGGTTTTGTAAAGGAACAGCACGCTTGAACGCTCGATGTTGTTTATAGAGCGTCTGCCCTCGCCTACTATCTTCGGCATTGAAGCAAAATTGCTGTCAAGAAGGACGATGTTGGATACGTTTCGTGCCGCATCGCTTCCGGATTGCATAGCTATTGAGCAGTCGGATTCCTTCAGTGCAAGGACATCGTTTACGCCGTCGCCCGTCATCGCAACGGTATGACCTTTGGCTTTAAGCGCCTTTACAAGCTCCAGCTTCTGATACGGCGTTACACGGCCGAATATCTTATATTTGTCAGCCGCCTCCCACAGTTCTTCGTCGGTTGTTAATGTCGATGCGTCTACGTAATTATCATAATGCTCAAGCCCTGCACGCTGAGCTACTCCAGAAACGGTAACGGGGCTGTCGCCCGAAATAATTCTTATGTCAACGTCCTGCTCCGCAAAATATTTCAGCGTTGCAGGGGCTTCTTTTCTTATGCAGTCGGTGATTCTTACAAGCGCCACAGGAGTTATATTTTCGGGCAATGCGCCGCCCTCAACTTCTGGAGGCATATTGTCGCTGTGTGCAAACAGCACAACTCTGTATCCGCCCTCAGACAGCGTCTTTATCTGTTCTCTCAGAGCATCTGTCATAGCATCGCCCAGAATAAATTCAGCCGCACCGAGAATATATGTTCCTTTATCCTCAAAAGCCGCAAGACTCCACTTTTTCGCACTTGAGAAATGTATCGCCGTCTTTGCCGACCATTCTCTTTCGGGCAGGAAACCGTCTTTTTTGTATCTGTCCATTACGGCAAGCGCAGTGGGGTTATTATCGCCAAGCGCATATATCATCTCGCAAAGAGCTTTTTCGTGATCGTTGCCGTCAAGAGAGATAACGTCGGATACCTCCATTCTGCCCTCGGTTATCGTACCTGTTTTATCAAGGCAGAGAACGTCAACTCTTGCAAGGGTTTCCACGCAGTACAAATCCTGCGCAAGTGTTTTGTTCGTTGCAAGTCTGATAACGCTTACCGCAAGCACCATACTTGCCATAAGCACAAGACCCTCGGGTATCATGCCGATTATAGCCGACACCGTATTTACAACGGCATCGGTGAACGTGCTGTGTGCAAGAAGCATTTCCTTGCCGAACATCAGAAGTATCATCGGTATAATACATACGGAAATCATCTTCAGTATATAGTTTATGCTTGCGAGCATCTTTGAGTTATTCTTCTTGATATATTTTGCGCCGCTTGTTATCTTATTGGCATAATTGTCTGCGCCTATGCGGATAACCTGCGCCTTTGCATTTCCGCTTATCAGAAACGAGCCGGACAATATCTCATCGCCCTTGTGCTTTACGATAGGGTCGCTTTCGCCTGTTACAAGGCTCTCGTTTACCTCGCAGTCGCCCTCTACCGCTATGCAGTCCGAGCAGACCTGTCTGCCTGCCGACAAAATCATTATATCGTCAAGAACAATATCCTTTACGGCTATAGTCTGTATTTCGCCGTTTCTCAGCACATCCGCTTTAGGCGCAGAAATAAGAGCCAGCTTGTCGATGGCTCTTTTTGAGCGTATTTCCTGGAATATACCTATTGCCGTGTTGCATATGATAACGCCTAAGAACAGGCAGTTCTTGAACGAGCCTACCGCAACGACAAAAGCCGCCAGTATTATGTTGATAAGGTTGAAGAATGTAAGGCAGTTATCCTTGAATATCTGCTTTACCGATTTGCTTGGTATATTGAAATCTCCGTTTACTTTTCCCTGTGCGATGCGGTCGCTTACCTCTTTCGAGGTAAGTCCCGCGCCGACATCTGTTGCATTTTCAAGTGATATGCTTTTTTCGGCATTTGGCATAATATAGGTTATATCCTTCCGTTAAAATAAAATTATTCGGTGCTGCTGTCTAGGCTGTCGGTGATATTGCTTTCGTTATCGAGAGTGTCTGTACCGTTCAGATAATCGACATAATCCTTAAGCTCTTCGTCGGGGTCCTTGCCGGCATAAACGTTTTTGGTAACAGTTATCCCGTATTCCCAGAACCGAGCCGTCTGAGGCGTGTTCGGCATAGCATAGGAGAATGCCAGCTGATTCACAAATCCGTCCAGCTTTTCATCTATATCCACGTTAGCGGCAGGCAGGGTTTCTGTCATCTTTACTCTGAGCCTCTGCATATCCTCGCTGAGAAGATAGCGTGCGAACTCGTCCGCCTCTTTCGGATGCTCGCTTTTTGAGTACACATACATAACTCTGACACCTGCAATGGAATATGTATTGCTTCCGCTTTCAAAAGACGGAAGGTTTACTATGCCGTAATCTATGCCGGAGGCATCGGCCTTGCTTACAAACCACGGTCCGTTCACAATGAAAGCCGCATCGCCGTTAAGAAACAGATTGTCATAATCGTCATATTCAAAATCCGTAACGTTCGGCGGCAATATTCCTTTCATCTGTCCGAGAAGATCCATACCGTATTTTGCGGATTCGTTAAGCAAGCCGTAGTCATTGCCGCTCATCAGCTTATTCCCGTCCCTGCTCATCAGCATAGCAAGATAATATACCGTATCTGCGTGGAAAATAAAGCCGTATTTGCCGGGATAGAGCGTATTGAAGCCCTTGCTCCAGCCTATCATACCTTCCCACGTTGACGGAATATCATTCAGATCTACGAATTTCTTATTGTAGAAAAGGGCGTACGTTTCGCAGGAAACCGGGTAGCCGTACATAGTATCGCCGTACATCACGGAATCCCTTGCAGAAGTCATTGCCACTGTATTTACAAACGATGTGTCGATTGTCGGAAGTATAAGATCGTTGGCGATAAGCTCCCCTGCCATGTCGCAGGGAGATGCAAACAGATCCGGTCTTTTTACCGTACTGTTCTTATCCTTAAGATTTATTATAGCGTCGGGTATCTCTACGTTGACATATTCAATCGTTATGTTAGGGTAAAGCTTGTGAAAGCTGTCTCCCGCTTTTCTGATAAATTCATCGGGGCCGTCCTTTGACTCCCATACCGTAAGCGTTATATCGTCCTTTGTCAGACTGTTGTTGGTGGCATACGGCTTTGAAGATGCCGTACCGTCCGGACGTGAGGTGTGCTGAGTTATAATATGGCTCTCTTCGGAACAGCCTGCTGTCATCATTGCCGGAATCAGCGCCAAAACAGCAAGAAGAACCGATATTAATCTTTTGTATTTCATATGATCCTCCTTTGCACAATGCCTTGTGAAAAAGTCAAATCCTGTATTCACATCCATATTGTAATTGTACAACAACTGTACGGTTTTGTCAACCGCAACAGCACTTGCAAAAACACGGTTCTTATGATATAATTACATCAATTGTAACGTTTGTATAGGTATTGCCGTACATAAAAGCGGAGCTTACCGTCTGTACGGTTTATTTGAAAGGATATAAAAATATGGAGCCTGAAAAGAAGTACGAAACAAGCAGTATCGATGATATAAAGGCACTGTTTGAAAAAAGAACGGACGATAATATAATTCCGCTTGACGAGCTTGACGGCAAATTCAAGCCAAAGCCTGCCGCAACGCCCGTTAAAGCGTCCTCGTCGCAATATCCGAAAAGGAAAACCACAGCGCAGAAAAAGCGTAACCGCCTGATAGCGAATATTATGATATACAGCGGTATTGCCCTGCTCATAATAATGTGCGCCGTGCTTGTAACGCTGATTTTCACGGGCAATAACGGCGACAGTATAAAAGGGCTTGAGATAACAAACAGCGGTGATATTACACTGCGTATCGGTCATTCCGAAAAACTCAAAGTGAAAACCGAGCCGTCAGACACGGAATATGCGCTGTCATATGTCAGTGCGGATACATCCGTTGCGACCGTTTCGCTTGACGGAAAAATCACAGGCGTATCGGACGGAAAAACCGAAATTACGGTAAGCAGCGGAGAGCTTTCCGACAGTATTATCGTTATTGTAAAGAAGGATATAATCGAAAAGCTCGATGTATCTCTTGCGGCTCTGTCGCTTGACGGCGGAGAGGAACAGAAGGTCACTGCAAAGCTGACTCCCTCTGACGCAAAGGATGTATCGCTCAGCTGGAAAAGCGCCGACACGGAAGTTGCGACCGTTGACAAGGACGGAAATATAAAGGGCGTGAACACAGGCGAAACCATAGTCACGGTAACCGACTCCGTAACAGGACTTTCAAAGGATATAAGCGTCACTGTAAACGGACTTGAGCTGCCCGATTCGATGGAATTTGACAAAAAGAGCGTTACTCTTGAGGTCGGAGAGGTATATAATTCCGTTTTAAAATTCTCGCCTGAGGATATTACACACACAAGCGCCATATACTATACCAGCGACTCATCGGTAGCGTCTGTCACAAACGAGGGTGTTATCACAGCAAAAAGCGAGGGCAGCTGTACCATTGAGGCGTACTACGAAAATGATTTCCGACTTGTTGCTACTATGGAGGTGATTATCATAGATCCGTATGTAATAACACAGCCCGAAACTCCGAAGCCCGAAACATCAAAGCCGTCAGCCCCGTCATATAACGGCTCGCACAAAATGGAAGTTATAGACGGCATTACTTATTTTGACGGCGTTATGATAGCGAACAAGACATACACTCTGCCCGCAAGCTATAACCCCGGTGTTCAGCCTGTCGCTATGGACGCTTTCTACGATATGCAGGCTGCCGCCGCCGCTGACGGCATTTCGCTGTGGATTTTATCCAGCTTCCGTTCCTATGAGGATCAGGACGTTATATACAACCGCTATGTAGCGCAGGAAGGCAGAGATGCCGCAGATACATATTCTTCACGTCCGGGTCATTCCGATCACCAGACAGGATACACATTCGATCTTAATTCTCTCGAACAGGACTTCCAGTACGATCCCGCAGGCAAGTGGCTTGACAAGAACTGCTACAAGTACGGCTTTATCATCCGTTATCCTAAGGGCAAAGAAAGCTCAACAGGCTATATATATGAGCCGTGGCATGTAAGATACATCGGCGTAGACCTTGCCACAAAGGTAACGCAGAGCGGTCTTTCGCTTGAAGAATATTTCGGGATAACGTCACAGTATCAGGACTGACGTGAAAATTCAATGCCGTATAAATTGAGGCGGTCACTGCGTAACAGCAATGACCGCCTTGTTTTTTATTTCTGCCTCTTGTCGCCCTTTTTATCGGTCAGCAGAGGCTTTATCAGCCTGTATATCTCGCCTGCCCGTGTAGTGCCGTATTTTTTCACGATACGGTTATTTATGCCCGACTTGGTAGTAAGCTCATTGATACACTTCTCGACAAACTCAAGCTCATCGCTGTTTGTTATCAGCTTTTCAAGCTCGGAACGAAGCCTGCTGTGTTCTCCGGATTCTTTAGCCTGTTCAAGGCAAACGGCTGAGCAAACGTTTACGTTCTTATCCTGCCAGAACCTTCCCACAAGCTCGAAAGCCTTATCGTTTGAAATAATGCAATAATCTTCCTCAGGAGCTTCTCGTATCATATATCCGAGATAGGAAACAAGCTGAAAATCAAGCGCATTTTTCATTCCCACCTGTGCCTCGACATAAAATATATCGGCTTTGCTCTCGGTTATTCTTTTATGCATATTGAATGTCAGCACACCTGCGTGTTCACTGTAAAAGATATAGCACTTATCCTTCTTGCCGAGCTGTTCTATTCCCTTAAGCCCGTCAGAGTGAACATTTTCAAAATCAATAAGATATATCATAAACGCTCCTGTCAGTTTACATCTTTATGTTCTGCATATTGGTTACGGTGCGGATATATCTGTCGTATTTGTCGCACACGGTATTCACATCACCGAAGGCTATCTGCTTTCCCTTGTCAAGCCACAGCACCTTATTGCAAAGTCTGCGTACCTGCGGAAGTGAATGTGAAACAAACAGAGTACAGCAACCGCTCTTGATAATGTTCATCATAGTCGCCTCGCTCTTTGCCCTGAAAGCCGCATCACCTACGGAAAGTACCTCGTCGAGTATCAGTATCTCGGGCTCCATAAGGCAGGATATAGAAAAAGCAAGACGTGACTTCATACCGGACGAAAGCTGCTTGAAGGCTCTGTTTTCAAACTCGGTAAGCTCCGCATATTCAAGTATATCCTTGTACTTTTCGGTAACGAATTCCTTTGTATAACCGAGCATCGCTCCACGCAGAAAAATGTTTTCCTTTATTGTAAGGTCAGGGTCAAAGCCCGATCCGAGCTCCAGCAGTGCCGCTATCTTTCCGTTTACGGTAACACTGCCCTTTGCAGGCTTCATAATGCCGGATATTACTTTCAGAAGGGTCGATTTTCCTGCACCGTTCGTGCCGATTATCCCGAGAAAATCGCCTTCGTCAAGGCTGAACGAAACATTGTCTACCGCAGTAAACTGCTCGGTCTTTATGTCCCTTTTTATCTTTTTGATAAGATATTCCTTAAGTCCGATCTCTCTGAAATTGCTTATCGTATACTGGACCGTAACGTTCTTTACATCAATTACCATTTATATTCCTCATCAATAATAATATACGAACTTCTGCTCTGTCTTGCTGTGGACAAAATATCCTATACCGAGCATACCCAGTGCAAACGACAGACAGATAATATGCTCCGTTAAACTCGGAACGGACGCCTGCATAACAAGCTGACGCATATATGATATATAATGATATACCGGGTTTACATTGAATATGAATCTCAGCTCCTCGGGGAAGTGCTTGACTTCATAGAAGATAGCCGACATATACATCAGAAGCATTGTGAATATCTGGTAAAGATACTGCATATCCCTGAAGAACACGAAAAGTGCGGACAGGATATAGCTCATTCCTATATTGAAAATAATTAGACAAAGTATCGGGTAGATTATCAATAAAAGATGCAAGCCGAAGGTTATCTTGCAGAATATCATAAATGCAAAATAAACAATCAGTGTAAGAAGGAAATTAAAGATTGCCGCAGAGTTGGACGACAGCACAAAAAGGCTTTTAGGCACTTTGACTTTTGACAATATCGCCCCGTTTGAATACATCGAGAACATACCGTTAGTAGTCGCATTGGTGAAGAAGTTGAACATCAGAGTACCTGTGAGCAGGTAGATTACAAATCCCGAATCAAGACGGTGGAATATATATCCGAACACAAAATACTGAACAAGGAACGTCAGAAACGGTGAAATTATGCTCCACAGCACGCCGAGAAGCGTTCTTTTGTATTTCTTCTTGAAGTCACGCTTTGTCAGCTCTTCAAAAAGGAATCTGTACTGCTTCACCTTTTGCCTGAAGGTCATATTCGCACTTGTATTGATAGATACGCTTACCTTTTCGGCTTTTTCCTTAGGCTTTTCATCAGTGTTTCCGAATATTGTCTGCGACTTATTCTCCTGTTTTCCGGCAGCTTTTACCGCAGGCTTTTCCTTTGACGGTTTTGACGGTGAAACGCTGTCATGCGACGCATTCAATCTATGCTTTACAGGCTTTTCATCATCTTCAAACTCCGAAAGGCTTTTGTAATGTACATCACTGTCCGGTTTTTTTACTTTTGGGGACTCTGCCGTTTTCTGCGTCTGATGTGCAGGTTCTTTCGGCCTTCTCTGCCCTTCACCGACAACACCCTTCAGATGCTGAAGGTTCTCTGCGGATATTTCAATGGTATTTTCTTTACCCTGTGTTTTTTTCTTTTCGTCTATAGAATTAAGTATCATGGTCGCACCCGGCGCTGACTGTGACGGTGCTTTCTTGTCCGCAACGCCTGAGCTTTTTGCGGTTTTCTTGCTTACGTCATTGTCACTGCCGATTTCAGCCAATATATCGTCAATACTGAATTTATCGCTCAATCGTAATTCAACTCCCTTAACAGTAGCTTGTCACATAGTTTTTCCAAGCATCAAAATAACAATTAATTTTACCACATTTCCGTGTTTATTACAATGTGCAATTGCAACAAAGAAAAAATTGCAGAAAGTGCTTCGTTATACAGATTATGTTCCCGCCCGTTTATACTCCGGTAGTCTTTTCTTTCAGCCTTATCATTGCTTTACGGGGTATAAATCCGAGCAAAATCGGTTTCAGTGCATAAAAGAATCCGATGGGCATAAGGCCGAGCCTTTTAAAGCCCTCTGTCCTTACTTTGAATTCGTCGCACCTCATCGAAAACGAAACACGCCTTGTTGACTTATCATAATGAAATCTGTACAGCTTCTCAGGCAGATTTGCGGACTTGAAACCGTCTGCACAAAGCCTCATAAATAAATCGTAATCTTCGTATTTACGGTTTTTGCCGAGCGTTCTGTAACGCTCTTTATCGAAAACCTCACGTCTGAACATCATACTGCCGTGAATAAACGGCGAATTGAACAGAAAACTCCTCTTGTCAACGGCTTTAGGCATTATACGCTCGCCGTATACGCCCTCACCCGACGAATAAAGCTCGCAATTTGTTCCGATGAAATCAATATCTCTGTGATTTTCAAGGTACTCGGTCTGTTTTTCAAACCTTCCCGGAAGGCTGATGTCGTCATCGTCCTGCCTTGCGATATATTTTCCGCTTGCAACATCAATACAGGCATTCAGAGCCGCCGCAAGTCCTTTGTTTTCCTTGAAGGAAATCAGCTTCACACGGCTGTCTTTAATACTGTCAAGCGTTTTCCCAATGCCGTTTTCAGACCCGTCATCACATATTATAAGCTCAATATCGGATACCGATTGCGACAAAACCGAGCCTACAGCACTTAAGAGCATATCGGTTTCGCTGTTATGCACTCCCATTATTACTGATATTAACGGCATAATTTTCTTCTCTCCCTGAGCAGTCTTAGCCTTTCCCATTCACGCACGCTGAGCCTGTAAACCCACGCAGGCTTACACCCTGTCAGCACAATACTGCCGTACAGCCAGTAAATATATTTATCGGGATAAATGCTTTTTCCTTTTTTCTTTCTGATAATTCTGACAGGCAGAAGAATATTTGAAATACTGCCTTTACAGTTTCCCGCAAGGCGCTGAATCTTCGCTTCGGTCACATCATCGCTGAACGGGAACGCTCCCAGAATTTCCGCCTCCTGTTTATCGGGCTTGTACATAAGAGCCTTTAGAAGTCCGGCGGATATATCTCTCATTTTGCATATCGGGATATAATTTTCATTTTTACACGCATATTCCGTAAATCTTACGGCTGTTTTCGTCTGTATTTCAGCCATTTTTACCATTTCTGCGTTTGCGTCGGACAGCACGGGAATGATTTTTCCGTCGCATTCCCTGTACCCTGTAGTCATACCGTGCGGCGCACTGCAAAAGCACTCGAACAGATTATTACAGAAGGTCGGCACATATTTGTACGCATCGGTCACGTCAAACAGGAACGCCTTGTAATTATCGTCCTCACGTCTGTAAAGCCCGAAATAATATCCGATAATATTTTCGTCCGTTCTGCCGTTTACAAGCGCTGTCAGCGTTTTCTGCACAGTACCCATCCAGCCGCTGTCAACAACGGCGATTTTTCCTTTTTCGAATAAACCGCTTTGCTCAAAATATTTCATTATATTATGATAATTGTTTTCGGAATTATTTTTTATTTTACAAAGCAAAGCAGGATCGTTTTTAATTTTCTCACAAAATGCGGAATATTCGCTGTCGCCGAGGTCTTTATTTTCGTCATCAGAAAAGCCGATTTCTTTGTAAACCTCTACACGTTGACAATCATTCAGTCCTGCTCTCTTTAAAAAATTCTTTGCACTCTTTAATGTATAGCCTGTAAATAATCCTGCGTTTTCGAAATCCTCCGCTGTTTCGCACTTGTAATAAAGCGCATTGCGAAGCGAATAGCGTGAAACATAAAGATAGCTCGTCTGTATTTTGAGTTTTTTTCTTTCGATTATTATATCCGCTATCTGCTTTAAAATATATCCGTCACGGGAAAGAAAAAATATTCTGTTTATATTATTCTTTTTTACACTGTCGAGAATGTAGCAGACATAACAAAACAGCACAGGTGCGGTAACGTATGCCGTGACCTGTGCCGGAATATTATTCTGTAAAGCGCCGTTCTCATCATTTGCCGTCTTATCTGCCGCATCAAGAAGTGACGGACAGCAGGATAACAGCCTTCTGTATTTATCTGTTTTCACCCGACAACACTTCCGTTTCAGTTTTTAGCGTTGGTATATCAACGTATTTTCCGTAGATCTCTGCCATTTCGGCAAGCGAATTTTCAATTGCGTATTTATCGGCACAGGAATATCCGTTTCTGCCGAGCTTTTTGCATAACTCATCGTCCGAGCTTAACAAATGCACTGCCTTAATAAACTGTGACACATTGTTGCACTCACACACAATGGAATTCTCGCCGTTTACCGCATATTCTCTCGTTCCTCTGTTATCCGAAACGATGAGCGGAAGACCCGCCCCCATAGCCTCTATAGCCGCAAGTCCGAGTCCCTCACGGTAGCTTGGGAAAATAAACGCATCCGCCCCGTGCAGAAGCTCCTTTGCGTCATAACGGTAGCCTGCAAATATAATCCTGTCGGTGCAGCCAAGCTCCTTTACAAGCTCCCTGCACTTCTCCATACTTTTTCCCGAACCGCAGATAAGCATATATACACCCTTGTTGGCGGCGACCGCAGTTATCGAGCATTCAACATTCTTGTTCTCATTTATCTCGGAATTTGACATTACCAGAAAAGCGTCGTGCGGTATTCCGAATTCATCCCTTATATCTTCTCTTGTACGGGTAGAATTTCTGACACGGCTTAAATCAATGCCGATACCGGAAATTTTATAGGCATCACATTTTTTGTTACGGCACATTTTCTTTGCCGCAAGATAGTCTTCTTCATTTATCGTGATAATTCCGTCGGTGTAACGAATCATAGCCTTTTCTACGCTATAGTATAAGCGGCTTATCTTAGGTGCGCCCTTGTAGAAATGAAAGCCGTGAGCGGTATAAAGCACCTTTGTGTTGTGCTTTTTCCTTGCGGTTCTGAAAGCATAACGTGCAATAGCCGCAGCCACAGGCGTGTGGCAATGCACAAGCTCGTACTCGTTTTCTTCTATCAGCTTGCGTAATTCCTTATATGAGCGGAAATTCTGCGTTGCAAACGGCGAACGGTAAAACGGAACTATGTAATATTCGTCACAGTATGGTATATGTCTTGCTTCTTCCGGCTCAAAATCATCGTCTGCACATACATGGACCTTGTATCCGTGATCCTTGAACCACTTCATATACGGCAGATGGAACTGTATGATATGCTTTTTGGTAACAGACGCAACAAATAACACGGTCTTACTCATAAATACAGCCCCCTATCAGAAAAATAAATAAAAACCGAAATACAACTATTCAATCGTATACACTGCTTTAATTTTACTATATCATCGGAAAAAAGTCAATATTATTTGGGAGAAATGCACTATGTGAGCAAAATTTGAGAATATGGCGTAAAAAGCAGGTGATTATTGGGTCTGCTGTCATTTGACAGACGAAATCCCCGACAGCCGTACTGTCGGGGACACAAATTATTCATAATACAAATTTATCAAGACCGGGTTTAAGCTCCTCGATAATATCCTGTGAAGTTTCGGGATATTTATCAAACGGGAACTCGATGCCCATATCGTCGTATTTCGTCTTACACAGCTTTCTGAACGGGAGAAGCTCCGCAAAAGTGACATTTTCGTGCTTATTCGCTATATCATTAAGCCTTTTGATATTCGTATCATCATCGTTTACGCCGCATACCGTCACCTGTCTTATCCACGTTTCAACGTTCATTTCGGTCAGCTTGTCAAGAAATTTCAGCGGTGCGTCAAGGGAGCAGCCGATATACTTCCTGTAGTCCTCGTCATTTGTCATCTTTATGTCAAGCATACAAAGGTCGGTGACCTTGAGAAGCTCCGTAACGTCATCGTTCATTATACAGCCCGATGTGTCAAGGCAGGTGTTTATCCCCTGCCTTTTGCATTCCTTAAAAAGCTCGGTTACGAATTTTGCCTGCATAAGCGGCTCTCCGCCGGATACCGTGATACCGCCGTTCTTGCCGAAATAATTACGGCATCTCAGCACCTTTTCCATAATGTCTTTGACGGTAGCTGTTTTACCGCCGCTTGCATCTCTTGTTTCGGGATTGTGACAGTATCCGCAACGGAGCGGACACCCCTGCAGGAACAATACAAACCGCACTCCCGGACCGTCAAGCGTGCCGAGCGTCTGTATTGCGCTGTATCTGCACTCCATGTTACATCACCGTGTGGAACGTTCTGCTGATGACCTCTCTCTGCTGTTCCTTTGTCAGCTTGTGGAAGTTGACAGCGTAGCCTGATACACGGATGGTAAGATTGGGATAAGCCTCAGGATTTTCATATGCCTCAATAAGCATCTCCTTGTTGAGAACATTTACATTGAGGTGATGTGCATAATTTGAGAAGTAACCGTCAAGCACGGCAACAAGGTTTTCCACTCTCTGCTCGTCCGTCTTTCCGAGCGCATCGGGAACAATAGAGAATGTATTTGAAATACCGTCACGGCAGTAATCGTACTGGAGCTTTGAAACGGAATTCAGCGATGCTATAGCACCGTTTGTTTCACGGTTGTGCATCGGATTTGCACCGGGTGCGAAAGGCTCGCCCTTCTTTCTTCCGTCGGGAGTTGAGCCTGTCTTCTTGCCGTATACTACGTTTGATGTGATTGTAAGTGCCGAAAGGGTATGACGTGCGTTTCTGTAGGTCGGATTCTTACGAAGCTCTGTTGACACTCTCTGAATAATGTTCTGAGCTATTTTATCAACTCTGTTGTCGTCATTGCCGAACTTCGGGAAGTCGCCCTTTGTATCAAAGTCAATTATATAACCGTTTTCGTCACGGATAGGCTTTACATCGGCATATTTTATAGCACTGAGCGAGTCAGCCATTACAGAAAGTCCTGCAATTCCGAATGCCATCATTCTGTCAACGTCTGTATCGTGCAGAGCCATCTGCGTCTTTTCGTAAGCGTACTTGTCGTGCATATAGTGGATAACGTTCATTGTATTCACATACAGCTTGCACAGCCACTCACGGTAAATATCAAGTCTGCCTCTTACCTCGTAATAATCGAGCTTGTCGCCCTGTAAAGGCTCCATCTGAGGACCTATCTTCATTCCCGTAACATTATCATAGCCGCCGTTTATGGCGAGGAGCAGGAGCTTGGGCAGGTTGAATCTTGCACCGAAGAACTGCATCTGCTTACCGACCTTCATAGCCGATACACAGCAGGCAATAGCGTAATCATCGCCGTATTCCATACGCATAAGGTCATCATTCTCGTACTGTATCGAATCTGTGTCAACGGACAGCTTTGCACAGAACTTCTTGAACGGTTCGGGAAGTCTTTCAGACCACAGTATAGTAAGGTTAGGCTCGGGTGAAGAACCGAGGTTATAAAGGGTGTTCAGCATTCTGTAGCTACCCTTTGTGACCAGAGGAACACCGCTGTTGTTCACACCGCCGACGCTTTCAGTTATCCACATCGGGTCGCCGCCGAAAAGCTCGTTATATTCGGGAGTACGCAGATGTCTTGCACTGCGCAGCTTCATTACGAAATCATCTATAAGCTCCTGCGCCTGCTCTTCTGTAAGAATGCCTCTTTTCATATCACGCTCAACGTAAATATCAAAGAAGGTCGATGTTCTGCCGAGCGACATTGCCGCACCGTTCTGCTCCTTGATTGACGCAAGATAAGCAAAGTATGTCCACTGGATAGCCTCTCTTGTGTTTCTTGCGGGCATACTGATGTCATAGCCGTACATAGCCGCCATTTCCTTCATCTTCTTCAGGAAGTTTATCTGCTGGAAAAGCTCCTCGGAAAGACGGATCGTATCTACGTCCATTATGTTTTCTCCGACCTTTTTCTTGTCAAGCTGTTTCTGCTCTATAAGATAGTCAACACCGTAAAGCGCTACCCTGCGGTAGTCGCCGATTATTCTTCCTCTGCCGTATGCGTCGGGCAGACCTGTGATTATGCCTATATGACGTGCGAGCTTCATCTCGTCTGTATATACTCTGAATACGCCGTCATTATGTGTTGTACGGTACTCGAAGTGTTCTTCAACGCTCTGCGACAGCTTGTAGCCGTAAGCCTCGCACGCACCTCTCGCCATTCTGATACCGCCGAAAGGATTTACTCCTCTGCGAAGCGGAGCGTCTGTCTGATAGCCTACGATAAGCTCGTTTTCCTTATCAAGATATGCCGCAGGATAATTGCAGAGAGATGATACCACCTCTGTGTTTATATCCAGTACACCGCCGTTTTCACGCTCTTTTTTGAAAAGCTCACCGAGCTTTGCGTTAAGCGCTTTTGTGCGCTCGGTAGGACCGCATAAGAACTCCGGTCCGCCTGAGTAAGGCGTGAAGTTTGTCATTATAAAGTCACGGGTATTAATACCCTCCTGCCATTCACCGGGCTTGAATCCGTCCCAGTAATCCTTGAAGCGAACGCTGAGGTCAGTTGTGTTTCCCATAATTTTACCTTTCCTTCCTGCGAATAATCGCAATACACGTTTGCTGCTTTTCAGCGGAATATTTTTCCGCATACAAAACAAAAAGCAGCCCTATTCGGACTGCCCAGACGGTCGGCATAAGGTGTCCGCTTGATTCGGCGGGCAGGCAGTTACAGCACCCGTGTTGATTCACGGTTATCCGTCAGCGGTAACTGCCGTTTCCTATGGTTTGAGTATAGCACAGCTATATACTTTTGTCAATAGCGGAAATGTAAAATTTATATAACAGTTTTTGCCGTAACGCAATGCATAATTGCCTGCTGTATACAAAAAATCCGCCCCGGGCAATACGCACCGGAGCGGAAAATATCCTGCTTATCGTTTACTTGCAGAGGTCTTTCTTTTCGATAAGAGTTACACCGTTGTCGATAAGCACCTTAGATGCCTTCTCAACATCTTCGACACGGATAACAATATCCGCTCTGCCTGCAACCTTACCCATTACGGAGTACATATACTCAACGTTTATTCCGCAGGCATTTATCTTGCCCATAACGTTATATAATGCTCCCGAAACATCGGGGATAGTGAATGCGATGACCTTTGTAACAGCCGCTGTACAGCCGTCAGCCTTCAGTGCCTCAAGCGCCTTGTCGGTATCATCTACTATCATACGCAGTATGCCGAAGTCCGCCGTATCCGCAATAGTCATTGCTCTTATGTCGATGCCTGCCTTGTTCAGTACCTCCATAATACCTGCAAGTCTGCCTTTTTTGTTTTCAACGAAAACCGAAATCTGATCAATATACATACTGTACCTCCTCCAAATTATTTCTTTTCAAACTTGTTCTTTATAGCCCTGTTATCCTGAACTCTTACAGCCTTGCCCATTGAGCGTGCAAGGGTCTTGGGTTCAAGCAGCTTTACATTGATTCCTACGCCGATAGCGGAATCTATCGCCGTTTTTACCCTTTTTGTGTAGTTTTCAAGCGTCTTTACGCCGTCGCCGAACATATCCGGACGGGTTTCAAGCTGAATTTCAAGGGTATCAAGATTATTCACTCTGTCAACGACCAGCAGGTAGTTCGTAGCCTTTTCGTCAACCGACAGCAGTGCCGATTCGATCTGTGACGGGAATACGTTTACGCCTCTGATAATAAGCATATCGTCTGTTCTGCCCTGGGGCTTCAGCATTCTGATATGCGTCCTTCCGCACTCGCACTTATCATAGATAAGAGTAGCTATATCTCTTGTCCTGTATCTGATAAGAGGCAGTGCCTCCTTTGTTATACAGGTAAATACAAGCTCGCCCTGCTGACCTGCGGGTAATACCTCAAGCGTATCGGGGTCGATGACCTCTGCTATGAAGTGATCCTCGCAGATGTGCATACCGCATTTATACTGACATTCGGCAGACACGCTGGGACCCATTACTTCCGACAGTCCATAGATGTCGTAGGCATTGATTCCGAGTCCGTCCTCAATCTGCTTTCTCATCTCGTCTGTCCACGGCTCTGCGCCGAACAGACCTGCCTTAAGATTGAAATCCTCTTTTTTGAAGCCCTTTTCGTGCATAAGCTCTATAAGGCTTATAGCGTATGAAGGGGTCATACAGATTATAGAAGTGCCGAAATCCCTGAACATTTCAAGCTGACGCAGGCTGTTTCCTGCCGATGCGGGAATAACGGTAGCACCGAGCTTTTCTGTTCCGTAGTGCATACCAAGACCGCCTGTGAATAATCCGTAACCGTAGCAGACCTGAACATAATCGTCCTTTGTTCCGCCGATATTGGTAAGCGCTCTTGCGGCGCATTCAGCCCACACGTCAATATCATGAGCCGTATAGCCGACAACTGTCTGCTTGCCTGTTGTACCCGATGATGCGTGTATTCTTACGACCTCTGAGCTTGGTACGGCAAACATACCGTAGGGGTAATTGTTTCTGAGGTCCTGCTTTGTCGTAAAAGGCAGCTTTGACAAATCTGCGATAGATTTTATATCCTCGGGTCTTACTCCTGCCTCGTCCATCTTCTTACGATAAGGTGCAACATTTTCATATACACGTCTTATTGTGCGTGAAAGTCTGTAGGATTGTAACGCCTCTATTTCGCTTCTCGGCGCACATTCGATTTCTTTGTTCCAGTAATTCATTTGTCTGCTCCTGTTTTATGTAATATGCAATTTTAAGACAGCAAAACGTTATTCTGCTGTTTATACTATTGATTTTATCACAATTGCATATCAAAGTCAATTAAATATCGTGCTTTTTGTGCACAGTTCATCAAAACGCAGTTTATACCTATGCACTTTGACAAGTATCAGAGCAAGGCAGGGCTTAGGTTTGTTTAAGGTTGTGGATGTATCATATTAAAAACGGAGATGCTGCTATTGCAAACCTGCGTTTCAAAGAATATAATAAATATGACGGAAGAACAGAAACGGAGAATATACATTGTACAGAAAAAGACGATACAGGCGCAAAAGCTCGAAGCCGCAAAAGCTCGCCCTTATAGGATTTGCGGCGGCGGTCACAATCGGTGCGTTTTTGACCTTATTGAATATCAAAAAGCAAATTGACGCAGACAGTGCTTCATCGGCGCAGGAAAGCGAAACCACCGTCACTGCTGCCGATGCCGTGCCTGTGAATGACATTGTCGAGCCTGAAAAGATTGCTCTTATAAGCGGAAATGTCACAACAGCCGACAGCGTAAAGCTCCCCGATGAGATAAAACAACTGTTGCTCGACTACACCTCAGATAAATACGAATACGCAGGTGAGCTGAAATACAGCTCGCTGTCGCAGTATTTCAATACCGACAGTACATACGGCAGGCTGTACGCAGGTTTCTGCAATACCTCGCTGCAATATCTGATATATGCAAGGCAGTGCCGCTCTGCCGATCTTCGCTATGACGAGGCATCGTTTGTGATAAACGTAGAAAGCGCAACCGTGAAAAAGGGCGTTTACACAATAAACTATACCATAAGCGAAAAGGTTGCGTTCGCAATATGCGATACCCCTGCCGAGTCCTGCGGTATGGAGGTCGAGGCGCAGATTTCCAAAGGCACAGACGGGAAATACAGGTTTGACATTCTGGCGGAGGATACCGATGTAAACCTGCTCATAGAAAAACGTGTAATGAGTTATCTCGGGTATGATTATGAAGAATATTATCTCAAGGATATGAAAATACCCGACAACCTTGATTACGATAAAATGTATTCGGGCATTCTCAAAAAGCTCAAGGCGGAAGCAGAGAGCAACGTAAATGAGCAAGAGCAGATGCTTGCGAACTATAACGCCGATCCCGACAGCTTCAAAACCTCAAAGACCGCAAAGCACAGCTACGACCGTGACAAAGCCGTTGCTTATTCATACAAATGGGTAAACGGCGAAAGCGTAGTCAGAAACCCTGCTTACAGTGACTATGCCATATACGGCGGAAATTGCCAGAACTACGTTTCGCAGTCATTGTTTGCTTCGGGGATACCTATGGACTGGAGCGGCAGTGAGCAGTGGAAATGGTTTGACGATGAAAGCGACCTTTCTGAGCTTCCTACGGGAAGGTCAGGGTCGTGGTCGGGAACGCAATATTTTTACGAATACTGCAACAAGAATACGGGCAAGGGCATTGTAGCCGAAACAGACGGTAATATTTTCTCCGCACAGCCCGGCGATATTATCCAGTATGTAGTTGACGGCTGGGCGCACCACAGCGTGATAGTAACAAAATTAATATATGACGATGACGGCAACGTTGTCGATCTTCTCATTAACAGCAATACAACCGACAGAGTTGATTATCCTATGAGTGCATACGGATATACGGACATAAGGCTGATAAAGATAATCGGATATAATGATAAATGATAAAAGCTGTATACTGCGGACGCCCGTAGTATACAGCTTATTTTTCTGCTCTTTCGATATTCCCGATAATATATTCATACTCGGGGTATGATTTTCTTATCCTTTCCCTGCACCGCTCGCAGAACTTGTCAAGCTGTGCCTTGTCATCACGCATTTTCTGTTTTGCGCCCCACAGATGCGTATATCTGCTTTGAGGCAGAAATAGCCTGTCCTTGTCAAGAAGCGTGGTGTATCCGATGCCGCACCTTTTTGCAAGCATAGGGAGCAATCTCTGTTCGGCGAAAACCATATAGGTAAGATAATCTCCGCCGTACACCGCCGACTTCATAAACGCTATGGAGCGTGATGTGTAATACTGCTTAAAATCCTCATCGGGAATATACAAAAACGCCGTATTTAGCGGTAACGTTGTGTAATCAAGTCCCTCGTCAAGCACCTTGCCTTTCAGCCTGAACGATGAAACATCGGGGTAGACGGACGGCATAAGATCCTCCTCATGTGCCGCAATTATCTTATCCTCAAACGGCGGATCCTCCCACACGATAAAATCCGTATCTATCATTGCGCACGGTGCAGGAAACTGCTGTAAAGCAATCAGCTTTCCTCCCGCCCAGAACATAACAGGGTCTATCCCGTCAAGATCATCGGGAATGACAACCTTTATATCGTTCCATATATCGTTTATGCCGAGAGCGGAAAAAAGCTCTGCTCCTGCGCTGTCGGTAAGCATAGTTATGCTGTTGCCGTTCTTGCGCCATTGCAAAGCCGAAATCACTGTGCAGTATATGTCGGGTAGGCTCATAATGAGCTTCCTGCCCGGGTTTTTGGCGAAAAAAGCCGCCGATGAAAATGAATGAAATCCGTTCATATAAGATGTATCCCGTATCCGTAGCGGTTAAGCGGTTCGGACGAAAAGAAAAGCATAAGTGCCTTAGGCGTAAAGCTGCCGCCCACGCACAGCTCGTCATACGAAAAACTGCCCGAAAGAAAGCTCGTTATATCAAAACTGCCGATATTGAACGAGCCGAAGCTCGTTTTACCCGAGCCGTATTCATATTCGTATTCATATTGATGCTTATAAGAACCGAACGAACCTGCAAACGAAGATGCCGTGAAAGAACCGGCAAACGAACCGCTTCCCGTCATAACAGGAAATCTGAACGAACCGTCCGCCGATAAAACAACTGTTCCTGCTTCACGCTTTAAAAACGGAGGTGTCACCGTCTTGAAATAATAACCGCCGTATTCGCTGTCTTTATTATTGCTGTCGGATTCTTCCGCAGAGCCTGTAAATATATCCTCAAGAGCCTTGTCCACGTCGCCGTTTCTGTCGATGTTATCAATTCTTGCCGCTTCGTTATCATAACCTCCGAGCCTTAACCAGTCAGCAAGTCTGCCGCCGAGATAATAGCCTTTAACATCGGTTATATTGAAATTGTCCCTGATACCGTCAAGGTCGGATACCTTTACTCCGCCTATCCAGAGGCAACAGTTCTGCATAACATCAATCCTTTCGTAAGCGTACATTTTTCAGCGGCGCACGCTTTTTCTCACCATATCAAGCAGTATCGGAGCAACGTTCAGCGACGGCTCGGCCAGCACCGCTTCATACAGCGACTCTATAACAGCTCTCGCCTGTGCCTTGTTTGCGACAAGGCGATGCGTGATAAGATCGTTTTCTTTTATGGCAAGCTGTGATATACTGTAGCATTCGCCCGACGCAATTATATCATCAAGCATTGTCAATGTCCTGCGGTACATTGCTATAACGCCCTCATGCACCGTAGGCTTCGCCGTATCATCGGCTATACGGAGTTTTATCAGCTTTTTAAGTTCCTCGTGCGAATACTCGCAAAGCAGCCTTTTAACAGCCGTCCTGTCCTCCGTGATGCTTATATCGTGCGATTCTATCAGCATATCTGTGTCACTGCGGAGTTTAAGCTCCGCCCTGTACTTTTCGAAGAAATTCGCCGCTCTTATCCTGCCGTACTCCCCGTGACCGTAAAAGAATGTGTTGCCGTGCGAATCACGGCATTTACAATCGGGAATGCCGACATTGTGGAACAGCATAGCATACCGTATATCAGCCTGCGGAGGCGCAAACTCAACGCTTTTGGAAATATGCTCCCACAGCGTGCTGTCATAATATCTTTCCTTATATCTCTGCGCTTTCAGCAGTTCAGGCTCTATTGCAGAAAATACCTCCGGAAACCGAGCCATCACGCCCGAAATATTTCTTGTAAGAAGAATCCTTGTAAAGCGTCTTGACAACTCGTGCTTATCCGCTTCACGCAGAAGCGGTGCGTCCGCCTTTATTGCGTCGGCTGTAACGCTGTCGATCTCATAATTCTCTGCGCCGAGCAGTTCAAGTGCTGTCAGCATATTGAACGGGTTTGTAACAAGGCTCGACTTGGGTTCGAGTTTAAGCGTCAGCTCGTTTTCGTCAAGGTCGTTTTCGTGCCACATCACAACGGGATATTCGCCTATTGCTTTCAGCGTTATCACTCCGTCCTTTATGCACGGCATACCGTCAAACGGATCTCTGAATCCTTTTCTTGGATGGTATGCGATCGCAAATGCGGAAAAATCACGGTGAACAAGATCGAAAATATAATTGTCGGTATAGACTGCTTTTCCGTCCTTTATTTCGCCGCAATAGCTTGACACCTGTATTACAAGTCCCAGCGACGATACCATAACACTGCTCATATCCTCGTTTTGCGAAACTATCCGCATATCACGGAACACATACAGCATTTCGCCAAAGTCCGCCGTAGTTATAATATCATAATCCATAGGCGAGCCGCCTCTCAGCAGTTCAGCTACACACTGTCCGACAAAATACGCCTTGTTACCTGCACGCTCAAGCATTTTCAGCACCTGCAATGCCTGCTCGGGAATATTCAGCGTCTGTCTTTTAACAGCCAAGTACGGTCACCTCTTGTTGTTTATTTATCGGGGTATCCCCAGCCGTCCACGCCGCTCTTTCTGAGTGCCGTGAACATTCTGAGCTTGAAGCCCTTGTCCTTATGCTCCATATCCCTTAAAAACTCTTTCGTTTTCTGCCTCGTCGTTGTCTTGTCCGCAGGGCAGACCGACTTTATGATTTCAAACCCATTGCGGTTGCAGGCGGATAACACCTGTGACTCAGGTGCAAGCACAAGCGGTCGGATAACCGTTATATCCTTGCGGTCAAGGTGGGTCTTAGGCGAAAAACATCCTATCCTGCCCTCGTTGAACAGGTTCATTATAAATGTTTCGATAACATCGTCATTGTTATGTCCGAGCGCAAGCTTGTTACAGCCTGCCGCCTTTGCCGCATCGTGAAGCGCACCTCTCCTCATATTCGCACACAGCGAACAGGGGTTAGGTTCTTTTCTTATGTCGAATACTATCTCGCCTATCTGCGTATGAACAAGGCTGAAAGGCACGTCCAGCTTTTCACAAAGCCTTGCCACCGCCTCATAGTTATTCGGCACACCGTTGAAACCGGGGTCAATCGTGACAGCTGTTATGTCATAATCAAACTCCGCAAACCTTCTCATTTGCGCAAGTCCGGCGAGCAGAACAAGGCTGTCCTTGCCGCCGGATACTCCCACTGCTATCCTGTCGCCCTTTTGTATAAGATCAAAATCCTGTACGGCTTTTCTTATATATCCCAGTATCTTCTGCATTATTTCTTATCCTTTTTGTTCTTGCCGAATCTGAAATAATTCTCTCGGTACTTTATAGGGATATTCAGCTTTCTGCTCAGCACCATTACAGTTGCGTCCGAAGCGATGGTCAGCGCAATGAAGATTATGCAGATAACATAAGCCGTATTATTATTTGTAACTATTGCTACACCTGCCGCTCCTGCGGCGATCAGTGCAAACAAAAAACGTGTTTTCTTGAATATTCCCAGAGCAAGCTCCAAAAACACTCCTCCTTTATACCGGCATTAATCCTCGCCGAGCTTCAGCGCCTTGTTGATATTTATCTTTCTGATAATAGCACCGAGTATTGCAAATCCTCCGAGAAGCATTATCGCAATAAGTATATACATCTTAATGTAGTCTGCCTGCATTGCCGCTACTCTGTACGGCGGTATCTGCTCGTTTACGTTATACATATACTGGAACAGCGGTACAAACAGGTCGCTTGTAACTCCGCCTATGATAAATGCGCAGATTATCGAAACGCCCGATACCAGAAGCTGTTCATATCCCAGTATTCCTATTATCTCACCGAATGAAACGCCCATAGCCCTTAAAATACCGAACTGCAGTGTCCTGCCCTTTATGGACAGTATCCAGTAAATAAGGAAGCCGATTATAGTCATTACCATTATGATTATAAATCCGAGCGTCAGCGCACCGTTCATACCCTGCAGTGAAGGATCCGTCTTTTCGCTTATCAGCATCTGTGAGCTGTCCTTCACGCTTTCAAGCGGCAGCATAGACTCTTCTATACTCTTGTAAAGGGCCTCGCTTGTTGCGCCGTCTTTCATCTTCAGCCATATCTGATAAGGCTCAAGCTCTGTTCTCGCCCTTACATAATTATAATTCATTACCGCAAAGTCGCACTCGTTGGGGTTAAGTCCGGGCCAGTAATCAACTATAGCCATAACAGTGGTATCAAGGCTGTCGTTTCCGCCCCACTTGAACGAGATAACATCGCCCTGCGAAACATTCGACTTTTCCGCAAGTCCTCTTGAGATTATAACGCCGGAACGGCTCTCTACAAGAGCGTTGCAGTAGTTCCACCAGTGGATAGGCAGAAGATCGTTTCTGAACCACGCTGTCTGTGCGAATTTATCAGGTTCTATTGCCATAAGAGTAAGATCTGCAACATTCTTGTTTGCAACTCTCAGCTTTACATTATCGTTTACAAGAACTCTTGTGGCGATCTCCACACCGTCAAGCGCCTCATAACGTGAAAAGTCGGTTTCTACATAGGTGCTTGAGCCGCCTTCCTCCGAGGTCGAAAGCGAGTATTCCTTCATTACGACATCTGCGCCGTTCTCATAATAAATCCTGTCGCTTATATTGTTGTTTATGGCTCTCGCCGTATTCGCAGAGAACAGACCGAATGAGAAGGTCATTACAAGGAACAGCATAAGGAAACGTTCCTTGCCGCCCTGTGAACGGCACACGGTGGTTATAGCCATATACTGTGAGGGTGTCCAGAACGGACGCAGTACATAATACACAAGCCTTAAAAGATACGGATAGATACGGATAAACAGCAGACCGAAGCCCAGTATCATAAGCGTTGAGAATATGAACAGAAGCGGGTCAAGCTCGCCTGTCGCTTCAAAAGTACCCTCAGCTATAGAATTTGTGATATTGGTTGTGTAGAAGTAAAGGAAGCCGAATGACACCGCAAGAAGTACAATATCAACACCGCACTTTTCCCACAGCGACATCTTTACAACCTTTGTCCTGCTCTGCTTATACTGTACGATAGTCAGCTTTGACGCAGGGATAATCGGTATCATTGTGGTGAGGAAGAATACCACTACCGCAAGCAGTGCGTAAATAACGCTTATTCCGGTTATCTTTGCGGCAATTCCCGTGCGGTTTACGAACTCTAAAAATCCGTTTGATACTCCGAGAAACTGACACAGCACAAGTCCGATGAACGGTGCGACCACAAGCGTTACAATACCGAGTATGCCCGACTCTGCGGCATACATACCGAATATCTGCCACGAGCTTGCGCCACGGCTCTTGAATACGGCAATCTCGTTGCGCTCTCTGTCAACATTCAGCTGAGATACCATGAACAGATAGAACGCCAGCATTACCATTGCGGGTATCTGAAGTATCCACAGTATACGGGTGAGCTTTTCCGCACGCTCGGTATAGTTGCCGATTATATCCGCAACGTTGAATTCGTGTGCATATCCTGCCTCTTTATAGAACGCATCGTCCTTTTCAAGCTCCGCAGTAACAGCGGATATTCTGTTCATATCAAGCGTATGATAGTCAAGAGAATATCTTCTTGCAATGTTTACCGCATTGAATCTGCCTGCGGGCATAAGGTCGTTTCTTACCATATCGTAATCAACGAATATGGCATTAAGATAGCTGTCGAGCGTTTCTGCCCAGTAGCTGTCGTTGTCGGTCTTCTGCTCATATACGCCGGTGATTTTCACATAGTACGGCTCAACACCTGCCGCAAGCGAAATTATCTTATATGTATTGCCCATATTTATGCCGAGCGTTTTGAGTGCGTCCTCTGAAGCAAGTCCCTCGTACACGCCGTCAACAGAGGTCTTTGAGGGCAGCTCGCCTCTGACGAGCTTCATATGATCAAGGCTGTCGGTCATTCCTATAAGCTTCAGCCTTGTAGACAGCTCCGAACCGTTACGCTCACCGTTTACGATATAAAGGCAATCGTCAATAAGCGTTGTCTTGCTGTTCTCCGAGGCGATTCCTATAGCATTTATCCTTGAATCCGTTTTAGATACAACATCGTCTATCGTTGCCTGCTGGGTATTCGTATCGGCAGTTATCTGAAGCGTCTTTGTAACGGAATACAGACCGGGATATTTGTTGTTGTCAATCTGGTACTGCTCCATATCCTTTATCAGCATACGCTGTAAGGATGCGTCCATATATATCGGAATAGTGCTCATCATACCTGCGGCAAGCAGGAAGCCGATGAAAAGACACAGCACCATCCATTTTGTGTTGCGCATTTTGCGCCATAATAAAGTAAACATCTTGTATTATTCCTTCCGAAAGTAAAGCCTGTTCAGTTTGCCGTCTTACTTGACAACAACCTCGTCACCCTCGGAAAGTCCCGATACTATCTGGATCTCCGTAGCATTGCTTATGCCGGTTTCGACATCCGTTTCCTTCTTGACTCCGTCCTTGTAGACCTGTACATAGTTCTTGCCGGACAGCGTCTTTACAAGATACTTCGGTATGACGATTGCGTTCTCCGCCTGCTCCTTGATATAGCTTATATCCGCAACCGTTCCCACCTTGCCAAAGCCGGGCAGGCTGCCCTTGAACTCGGCATATATCGAGCTTGTATCCTCGTCGCCCTGTTCCTTTGCCTCAACAGGTGTTTTTACTATAGTACCCTTGTACTCCTGTTCGTCGATAGTTATTGTAACTTCCTGACCTTTTTTAAATTTTTTATCATCGTTGACGGCCGCCTTTACATATATCTTATCGGGATCTATTATTGTAGCGATAACCTTGTACGCCTGCACCTTCGAGCCGGCGTTCATACGCTCCGCAAAGCTGACAAGTCCGTCACACGGAGCATACAGCTTGGAGGTATCGTATTCGTTCTGAAGCTGTGCCAGTGTATTCTTCTCAATCTCAAGCTGTAAACGGTCATTCTCAGCACCGCTTGAGCCGTATGTATTCTGTGCCTGCTGAACCTTAAGCTCCTGAGTGCGTATCTTGTATTCAAGATCTCCCGTGTTGTATTCAGCGATAAGGTCGCCCTTTTTTACCGTATCTCCTGCTCTGACATATATCGTTTTAAGAGTACCGTCACGCTCTGTAAACGAACAGTCCTGCTGCAGCTCGGATACGCAGTAGCCGGTCGCACTCGCCTTGTTTATTATAGTCTTCTTTACCGCCTTATAGGTAGAATATGTAACATCCTCCACCTTAAGCACAGGCGGATCGAGCAATTTTTCTTCCTCCGGGAAAAAATAGCATCCGGAAGCAGAGCCTGCCATAGCAAGCACTGCGGCTATTGCGGCGGCACGCAAAACAGTCTTTTTCATTTTTACTTTCCTTTCCTTTGAACAAAGGGATTTTCGCATCTTTTTCCTTTTATAGAAAATCAAGGATTTTGCTGAACTTATATGTACAAAATTTAAAAAACACTATAGAGATGCTTATTTTAATTTTAGCATTTTTCACATAAATTTTCTACACTTTTTCAAAATTAAACGATATGCACAAATACCAAAAAGGTTATTTGTTTATTTTGTACACCGTAAAGCAACTTTAAATAATCGAAAAGCACTTGAAAAAGCCGAACGGATTTAGTATAATAGTGAGTAGTGTTTATTTTTCAAATTGACATATAAAATCAATACGACGGGCAGGAAAAGCTCAAGGGAAGGAACAAAATAATGGCTACAAAGTATGTATTCGTCACCGGCGGCGTTGTGTCGGGACTCGGAAAAGGTATCACGGCGGCTTCACTCGGAAGACTGCTCAAGATGAGAGGTTACAAGGTAACTATCCAGAAGTTCGACCCCTATATAAACGTTGACCCCGGTACGATGAGTCCTTATCAGCACGGTGAAGTTTTCGTAACAGATGACGGTGCCGAAACCGACCTCGACCTCGGTCACTATGAACGTTTTATAGACGAAAACCTTTCAAAGTACAGCAATGTAACAACAGGTAAGATTTACTGGACAGTTCTTAACAAGGAACGTCGTGGAGATTATCTCGGCGGCACGGTTCAGGTAATCCCCCACATAACAAACGAAATCAAATCAAGAATATACAGAGTTGCAAACTCAGCCGAAACCACTGCAGATGTTGTTATAACCGAAATCGGCGGTACGGTCGGAGATATTGAAAGCACTCCCTTCCTTGAGGCTATCCGTCAGGTAGTTTCGGATGTAGGCAGAGAAAACGTTGTTTATATCCACGTCACTCTCCTCCCCTTCATCACAGGCAGCAACGAGATGAAGACAAAGCCCACACAGCACAGTGTAAAGGAGCTTCTCTCACTCGGCATTCAGCCCGACATTCTCGTTTGCAGAAGCGAGATGGAGATTCCTCAGGATATGAGAGATAAGATTGCCAGCTTCTGTAACGTTCGCAAGCAGGACGTTATCCAGAACCTTACCGCTCCTTCTCTTTACGAAGTACCTCTTATGCTTGAAAAGGAAGGTCTTGCAAAGGTAGTATGCGATCATCTCGGACTTGATCCCCGTGTTCCCGATCTCAAGGAATGGGAGGATATGGTTCAGCGTCAGTACAACGCCACAAAGAATACCGTAATCGGTCTTGTAGGCAAGTACGTTGCACTCCCCGACGCTTATATTTCCGTTATGGAATCCCTGCGTCACGCAGGCTTTGAGAACGAATCGCACGTTGAAATAAAGCTCATCAACTCAGAAGAGGTTACTCCCGAAACGGCAGACGAGCTTCTGCATGATTGCGACGGCATTCTCGTTCCCGGCGGCTTCGGTGACAGAGGCATCGAGGGCAAGATTGAGGCTGTCCGCTACGCAAGAGAGCATAAGAAGCCCTATCTCGGTCTTTGTCTTGGTATGCACATGGCTACAATCGAATTTGCACGTCATGTGGCGGGTCTTACAGACGCAAATTCAAGCGAATTCCACGAAGGCGAGCAGAACGTTATCGACCTTATGCCCGACCAGAAGGATGTTGATATGGGCGGTACAATGCGTCTTGGCTTATACCCCTGCAAGCTCGAAGCAGGTACTATTTCCCGTGAGGTTTACGGCGATGAGCTTATTTATGAAAGACACCGCCACCGCTATGAGTTCAACAACGTATTCCGCAAGCAGCTGACAGAGAGCGGTCTTGTTATCGCAGGTCAGTCGCCCGACGGAAAGCTCGTTGAAATAGTTGAGCTTCCGAGAAGTGTTCACCCCTGGTTCGTGGCTGTTCAGTTCCACCCCGAATTCAAGTCACGTCCCAACAGATCACACCCCTTATTCAAGGACTTTATAAGAGCGTCGCTTGAACAGGCAAACAAGTAAAGAACGAACAATAACTGCTCGTGAAAGCGGGCGGTTATATTCATATTACGGGATATTTTACATTCCATTTACATCTTCAGACCGTATTTAATCCATTAAAAGAGGTAATTTATGACAGACAGCAACGTTTACGATAACCGTGAATTATCGTGGCTGAAATTCAATCAGCGTGTACTTGAAGAAGCGCAGGACATAAATGTTCCGCTCTTTGAGAGAATGAGGTTTATATCAATATTCACAAGCAACCTGGACGAATTCTTTATGGTCCGTGTCGGCTCGCTGTACGATCAGGATCTGGTAGACCCCCAAAAGTGCGAGAACAAGACAGGTATGAACGCCGCAAGACAGCTTAAGGAAATCGCACGCAGGGTAAAGGATCTGCTCTATATAAAGGACTGCGCCTTTTCAGAGGTTTCGGCAAAGCTCAGCGAGTATGCCGAGCTTAAAAAGCCCGCCGACCTTAAGGGTGACGATAAGCTGTTCTTAAGGCTGTATTTCGAAAGAGAAATTCTCCCTTTGCTTTCTCCGAGCATTATAGACAAGAACCACCCGTTCCCGTTCTTAAAGAACAGAGCAATATATATCGGCACTCTACTCAAAAGCAAAAACGAGGAAAAGAAAAAGCAGCTTGTGGGAATATTGAGTGCGGAATGCGACAGGGATTTCCCCCGTGTTATTTTCCTGCCCGGACAGAATCTGAGATATGTTCTGGCGGAAGATGTAATACTGCATTACATTGATACCCTTTTCCCGAATTTCTTCGTTGAAAACCGCTGTATCATGCGTGTCACGAGAAACGCCGACATTGACGTGAACGAGGCTCTTTACGATCACGATATGGACTTCAGAAACGTAATGGAGGAGCTGTGCCGCAAGAGAAAGAAGCTGATGCCGGTAAGAGCCGAGTTTTCATATGACGCTTCACCGGAGCTTGTAAAGCGTATGCTTGATTACCTTGAGCTGTCAGACAGCTTCTCGTTTATGCAGAGCTGTCCTCTTGATTTCGGCTTTATGTCCGCACTTGAGGATAAGCTCGAAAACAGGAGCGAGCTTTTCTACAATCAGGTTTCACCGCAGAATTCAATAATGGTAAACCCGTACGAGAGTATGTTCTCACAGCTTTCACAGCACGATATACTTCTGTCGTACCCCTACAACAAGTTCAAGAACTTCCTGCGTCTGCTTGATGAGGCGGCTGACGATCCTTACGTTTCTTCCATAAAGATAACGCTTTACCGTGTCGCAAGAAACAGCGAGATCGTAAGCGCTCTCATAAGAGCCGCAGAAAACGGCAAACAGGTAATGGCGCTTGTTGAGCTTCGTGCCAGATTTGACGAGGAAAACAACATCGGCTGGAGCAAGAAGATGGAGGAGGCAGGTGTTAAGATAATATACGGTCTTGACGCTCTGAAGGTACACTCAAAGCTGCTGCTGATAACACGCAAGCAGGGAAGCAACATCAGATATTATACCCAGATAGGCACAGGTAACTATAACGAGAAAACCTCACGACTTTACACCGACCTTACGCTGATGACATCGGATAAGGACATAGGTGCGGACGCAAGCACCGTGTTCAACGCTCTGTCGCTCGGTACGACAGTTGAGAGCAGTACAACACTGCTTGTAGCGCCGAAATGTCTCAAGTCACGCATTGTGGAAATGATCGACAACGAGATAACCTACGGTACTGACGGCTATATCGGCCTTAAAATGAACTCGCTCACCGACAAGGATATTATAGACAAGCTGATAGAAGCAAGCTGTCAGGGAGTAAAGATAGAGCTGATAATAAGAGGTATCTGCTGTCTTATTGCAGGAGTGCCGGGTTACACCGAAAATATATCGGTCATTTCGATAGTCGGACGTTTCCTTGAGCACAGCCGTATCTATATTTTTGGCAAGGGCGAACGCAGGAAGGTATATATTTCTTCCGCAGACTTTATGACCAGAAATACCGAACGACGTGTGGAGGTTGCCGTACCGCTTAAGGATAAGATAATTGCCGATAAGGCGGTTGATATATTCAACACGATGCTCAAGGATAACGTCAAGGCTCGTGTGCAGGGAAGCGACGGAATCTACCGTCATAAAAAAGCTATGCCGGGCGAGGAACGCACAGAGGTACACAAGCTGTTCTATGAACGTGCATATCAGGAAGCCGAGCAGGCGCAAAAGCTCTATAAAGAGCCGAGAAAGTCACTATTTGCAAGAATCCGTGCAAGGCTGCAAAGTAAATAAACGATAAACAAAAGCGGAGCAGATTCCCATCTGCTCCGCTTATATTGTATCTTTTTGTCCTGCTTACTGCACAAGATCTCCGTAAACAATGCCAAGTCCGACTGTGCTCATATAAACTCTGCCGTATTTGTTCATATCGCCCACAACAAAAAATCCGTTGCCGGGGCCGCCGAACTGATGCTGATCATCGTTTACCCTGCTCCATGTCTTACCCTCGTCCTCAGACCAGTAAAGACCTATAGGATCATCGTTTGTGGGCTTGCCCCATACGAATATGGTATAAGGATCGCTGTCCGTCTTGCCCTTACCAAGACCTACCGCCATACAAGCGGCTAAAGAATCCATTCTTGTGAACGTTTTGCCGTTATCTGTTGATACCTGAAGTCCCATTGAAGGATAGTACACAACGCCCTCCTTGCCGGGTGCAACCACAGGTCTTGCCGCAGCGAATACAGAAAGTGTCATATTCTGAGTAAATGTCTTTCCGCCGTCCTCGCTGTAGAAGAACGCACTGCCGCTTGCGGCATATACATAATTGGGGTTTACGGGGTCGCAGATAATCTTCTTTGAACCTACTCCGCCCTCGCTCTTTGTCCAGGTCTTGCCCTGATCGTCAGAAAAGTAAATGCTGCTGTCGTTTCCGGGTGCCCAGAAGAATCTCTTTCCGTCAGCAGAAACTGCCACATAGCCGCCGTATGCCACATTTCCGCTCTCAAGAGGCGAAACGGTAACATTCACCCATTTCTTGCCTGCGTCAAGAGTATACCAGAAGCCCGGCTTTTCTTCACTGCCGCCGCACTTTACCCATATATCAGTTGCCTTTGCCGCTATCGCAAGACCGGTCATTGAGCCTGCAACGCTGTTGTGTACCATACCGTATTCTTCGGCACTATCCTGTACAAAGCCGTCATAGTCGGCTATAACGCTTACCAGCTTACCACCGGGTATGCTGATTATATCATACGGAACAGTTTCTTCTATGCCCTTTGAGAAGAAGTAGAATTCGGGGCTTTCATCCCATATATTATCGCAGGTGAACACGCCGTTACCCGATACCACCATTATCTTATTTGTGTTATTGGGATCAATGGCCATTGAGCTGCACCAGTGCATAGACGCTGTTGTTATCCACTCAACTCCGCCGCTGCTCATCTTCATCTTATCGTTGAGAAGCGTCCAGTTCTTACCGCCGTCCGTAGTTACATAGAATTCATCGCCGTACTGACCGTTAGGCTGAGGGACATATATATTCTCCGTGCAGGCAACCATTCTGTCGGGGTTTGAAGGATCTATCACCACATCACCGAAAGACTTCTTTGCAGGATTGATCTCTGTAAAGGTATCATCGGCAATGTTGAGAGTTCTTACGCCGCCGTCAATTCTGTTATTGTTCCACGGACCTTCGGCGCTTGCATAGGTAATTACTATTTTCCCGTCACCGTTATACTTCATTCTCTGCGTATAAAGTTCCTTGGGTGCGTCTGCAACGGGTTTCCATGTAGCACCGCCGTCGGTCGATTTATAAAGGTTCTCCTCCTTTGTTCTCGAAACAGCCGCATATATAGTTGTGCAGGCACTGTCATCGCCCGATTTCGGGTCGATTATGATACTGCATATACCGTTGCCGTTTGACGTTGTCGTCTTTGTTCCCATATCAAGTGCAGTGAATGTCTTTCCGCCGTCGGTCGACTTTATTATACCGCCTGTTCTTCCGCCGACATATACTATATCACTGTTCTTGGGGTCAACCGCAATACGCTCGCCGTTTCCTCTGCCCATACCGTTTCCGTGCGCCGTTATCATATCGGTAAGTTCGGTACGGTTCCACGTTTTGCCGTAATCATCGGAGTATAAGAGGCAGGTTTTGCCGTTGCTGAAATACTCCGTGCCTGCAAGCATATATACCTTGTTAGGATCTTTTTCTCCGAATGCAAGACCGTCTATACCAAGCAGACCATTGTCTTCTTCGCTGATATCGTACGACATGGATTCCCACTTCTGAGTATCCTTATTATAACGGTATGCGCCGCCGACGTCTGTACGGGCATAATATAAGCCCTGCTCGCTTGTTGCAAATACGCCGCTTACGAATCCGCCGCCGCCCATAGCTACCTGGCTGAACGTAAACTGCGCCTGCGCTGTTCCCGAATTGCCGCCCGATGTTGTAGTCATACTGCTGTCACCACTGCCCGATGAGGTCACATCACCGCTTGACGATGTTCCCGAATTATCGTTTCCGTTACAGCCTGCGGCGCATATTGCTGTTGCTACCGCAAGTATGACCGCTGTTATTTTTCTGTACTTCATTTCTTATTCCTTTCTTATTAAAGCAGACTTGCTTAATTTTTATGTAAACCTTTACACAAGTATTATGCACCATTTAAGTTAAATTTGCAAGACTTGTTTTGCTGTTTTGTGAATATGTGACAAATCCTCGTAGCCACTATTGGTGATAATCACGGATTTTGCACCAAGAAAAATATGGGCGTGACTTTTGCGTGCTTATATAGTATAATCATATTGCAATCGAATACAAGCCCTGTCTTATCACGTTTACGGCAGGGAAACGGAAATGGAAATGGAAAAGATAAATGAAAAAACGCATCATCTCCCTTATCTTATGTGCGGCAATAATAATATCTGCCTGCGGCTGCAGTGCCGATAACGGCACATTGTCAGCCGACAGTTCATCATCAGCAGCTTCGGCAGCGTCTTCTGCCGAAACCGCATCGCAGGATACCTCGTCAGACGCTTCTGATAAAACAAGCTCCGATAAGCAGAACAGTTCGTCATCTGACAGTTCAGACAAGCAGAACAGTTCATCGGCTGACAGTTCAGACAAACAAAACAGTTCATCGGCTGACAGTTCAGACAAGCAAAACAACTCGTCCGATGCTTCTTCCGAAACGTCAAAGCCTTCGACAAACAAGCAGGAAAGCAGTTCTTCTGCCGTTACAGCAAGCAAGCCTGCAAACAGCACAGGTTCAGCAACAAACAAGCCTGCGTCTGCAACCGCCGCCGATACCACCAAAAAGCCTTCCGCAACGACTACAACGAAAAAGCCTTCCGCAACGACTACCACAACAACAGTAAAGCAGACTGACGACAAGCCGCTGAACTTTTCGAAAACCTATGAAGCAGAAAACGGAAAGCTGTCAAACGATATGTCCGTCATATCCAACGGCAATGCATCCGGCGGAAAGTCGGTAGGTAAATTTGAAAATGACCGCTCCTACTGCCAGATTAAAATAAATGTTCCGTCAGACGGTATTTATGATATTGTAATACGCTCAATGGGCATCGGCGGTTCCAAAGAAAACGACATTTATACCGATGGTAAGAAGGTAGGCACTTTCACCAGTGAGAACAATATATTCTCGGATTACACCGTAAGTGCGGTAAGCCTTACAAAAGGCGACCACAATATCCGTATAATCACGTCATGGGGCTGGATAGAGCTTGATAAAATAACAGTAAAGACGGGTGCAAAAATAAGCAGCAGCACCTATAATGTCACATCTTCGCTTGTAAACCGAAATGCCACCGCAAACACAAAGAAGCTGTACAGTTTCCTTAAGGACAGCTACGGAAAATATGTAATCACAGGTCAGCAGTGTGACGGCGGAATAAACGGCAACGAATTCAAAGCGATAAAAAATCTTACCGGCGACTACCCCGCCCTGCTCGGACTTGATCTGATGGACTACACTCCGTCAAGAACAGCATTCGGCGCATCATCCTCCACTGTTGAAAAGGCAATAGAATTTGCCAACAAGGGCGGTATCGTAACATTGTGCTGGCACTGGAACGCTCCGACCGAATACCTTTACAGCACCGCCAACAATTCTGACGGCTGGTGGGGCGGATTCTACACCAAGAGCAACAAATTTGACATTGCAAAGGTTATGAACGGTCAGGACGCAAAAGGAAAGAAACTGCTTGACCGTGACATCAAGGAAATAGCTAAGCAGTTAAAGCGTCTTGAAAAAGCAGGCGTACCGATTATATGGCGACCCCTGCACGAAGCGTCAGGCGGCTGGTTCTGGTGGGGCGCACAAGGTCCCGACGCTTACAAAAAGCTGTGGAAATACCTTTATAACGAGCTTACGAATACATACGGCTGTAACAATCTTATCTGAGTCTATAACGGTCAGAGTGCCGACTGGTATCCGGGTGACGAATATGTTGATATTGTAGGCGAGGACATCTATCCCGGAAATCACGTTTACGATCCTCAGGTAAGCCGTTTCAAACAGGCGATAAACTACGGCAGTAAAACAAAGATAACGGCTCTCACAGAAAACGGCTGTATCTTTGATATAGATTCCGCCGTGAGCATAAACGCACTGTGGTGCTGGTTCATGACATGGGGAAACGAGTTTACCGTTAACGGCAGTAATTACAGTGAAAAATACACCGAAAAATCGGTTATAAAGAAAATGTACGCAAGCAAATACTCCTTAACTCTCGGATCGCTTCCGAAAATCTATTGACATAAGCTGAAAACGCTCCGACAGGCGAACACCTGTCGGAGCGTTTTTGTTACCGTTTTTAGCTTACGATATTTTTGGTATAATTATCATACCATAAGCGAGCATATCTTGTTGCTGTACTCAACGGGGTCTTCTATAGGCATACCCTCAACAAGAAGCGCCTGATCGTACAGAATCTCACTGTATGTTTTCAGCTTGTCCTTATCCGTTTCATACAGCTTTTTCAGCGTTTCATAGATAGGATGCTCCGCATTGATCTCCAGCACCTTTTCAGCCTTTGCATCATGCTCTGCGGGCATCTGGCTGAGCACCTTCTCCATCTCTATAGAAAGCAGACCGTCACTTGTCAGGCATACTGCGTGGGACTTCAGTATCTTTGACAGTCTTACGTCCTTTACCTTACCGCCGAGTGATTCCTTCATGAAAGCAAACATATCCTTGCTTTCCTCAGCCTTAGCCTTCATTTCTTCCTTTTCTTCGGGAGTTTCAAGGTCAAGGTCGCCTGCGGATACTGACTTGAACTGCTTTTCATTATAGTCGACCATCATCTGTAAAGCAAACTCGTCAACGCTGTCGATAAGATAAAGTATCTCATAGCCCTTATCCTTTACAAGCTCGGTCTGAGGGAGCTTGTCTATCTTGTCGACCGTTTCACCGCTTGCAAAGTAGATGTATTTCTGATCTTCCTTCATTCTTGAAACATATTCTTCAAGAGTTACGAGCTTCTTTTCGTATGAAGAATAGAACAGTAGCAGATCCTTAAGCAATTCCTTGCCTGCGCCGAAGCCGTTATATACGCCGAACTTTATCTGAAGGCCGAATACCTTCCAGAACTTTTCGTATCTCTCACGGTCGTTGCGGAGCATCTTTGTAAGCTCGTTCTTGATAGAACGCTCAAGGCTCTTTTCGATTATCTTAAGCTGTCTGTCGTGCTGCAGCATCTCACGGGAGATATTGAGCGACAGATCCGCAGAGTCAACAAGACCTTTTACAAAGCTGAAATAATCGGGGAGCAGATCGGGGCATTTATCCATTATAAGAACGCCGTTCGAATAAAGCTGTAAGCCCTTTTCATAGTCCTTTGAATAGTAGTCGAAGGGAGCTTTTGACGGAATGTACATCAGTGCGTTATATGTTGCGGTACCCTCTGCCTTTGTGTGGATATGTGCGATAGGATCGTCGTAGTCGAAGAACTTTTCCTTGTAAAACTGATTATAGTCCTCGTCTTTAAGCTCCGACTTGCTCTTGTTCCAGATAGGCACCATACTGTTGAGAGTTTCTATCTCGGTATGTGTTTCATACTCGTTCTCGGTACCTTCCTTGAGGTGCTGATGACTTACTTCCATCCTGATAGGATAACGGATATAGTCGGAATACTTCTTTACTATCATACGGAGCTTGTAGTCCTGCAGATACTCGTCGTACTCCTCTTCTTCGGTATTTTCCTTTATCTTAAGGGTTATCTTTGTACCGACATCTTCCTTGTCAGAGTCTGTGATAGTATAACCGTCTACGCCCTGCGAATACCACTTGTAAGCCTGCTCACTGCCGTAAGCCTTAGACTCGACAGTAACCTCAGACGCTACCATAAACGCAGAGTAGAAGCCTACACCGAACTGACCGATAACGTTTATATCGTCCTTTTCTGTATCGGTATTGTCGTTCTTGAATTTGAATGAACCGCTGTTTGCGATAACACCGAGATTATTTTCAAGCTCGTCCTTTGTCATACCGATACCGTTATCGGTAATTGTTATAAGACGGTTTTCCTTGTCAACCGCAAGGTCTATACCGAGGTCTTTTCTCTCTATGCCGAGATTCTCCGTCAATGACTTGAAATACAGCTTGTCAAGCGCATCGCTTGCATTTGAAATAAGCTCACGCAGAAATATCTCCTTATGAGTGTAGATCGAATTGATCATCATATCAAGCAAACGCTTTGATTCTGCCTTGAATGCCTTTTTTGCCATAAAAATCATTTCCTTTCTATGCCTGCGCCTTATATAGCGGCGATAATACTGAATTTACACCGTTCGTAACCGGTTTAGCACTCTATCACTCTGAGTGCTAAAATATATTATAACACTATTTTTATATTTGTCAAGAGGTGTTTTAAAAATGTTTGTATTTAAAACAAATCCGTGATTTCAAGCGAAATTTTAACATCGGCTATTGACAATTGTTCATTTTTGAACTATAATAATATTGTTCGAAAATGAACAATATCATCTTTCGACAGAAAGGACAGGCATATGACCACAAGCAGCTTCTGGAATTTCATCTCTGCCGCAGAGGACGAATACAGCGTGTACAGAAAGCGCATTATGGCAAAGTTTTCTCTCTCGGCCGCAGAAACGGATATAATTATGTTCCTTGCGAACAACCCCGGCTATGACACGGCGGCGGATATTTCAAAGGTCCGCCGTATACTGAAATCGCAGGTTTCGGTATCGGTAAAATCCCTGTGCGAAAAGGGCTTGCTGACAGGTACTTATAAGGACGGAAACAAAAAAAGCGTGCATCTTTCACTGACGGCAAAGGCAAAGCCTGTTGTCACATACGGCAAAAAGGAACAAAGCGATTTTGCGGCTGTTCTGTTTGACGGATTTACCGATGAAGAAATCGCCGCATTTGAAAGATACCATATTAAAATAATGGACAATATAAACAGAAAAAGGAGCGACAAATAATGCAATATCTTATAACGACCGCCATTTGTCTGCTTGCAGGTATTGGCGCTGGTCTTGGAACAGGGTTTGCCGGTATGAGTGCGGCGGCGGTAATCACACCTATGCTTGTTACATTTCTCGGTATAGAGCCATATACCGCTGTCGGAATCGCCCTTGCCTCAGATGTTCTGGCAAGTGCCGTATCGGCTTACACATACGGAAAGAACAAAAACCTTGATATTAAAAACGGGCTTGTGATGATGATAACAGTGCTTATTTTCACGGTTGTCGGCAGTTTCGTTTCAAGCCTTGTGCCGTCTGTGGCAATGGGCAATTTCTCGGTATTCATGACGCTTTTGCTCGGCATTAAATTCATAGTAAGGCCTGTAATGACCACAAAAGCCGATATGAGCGCAAGATCCGCAAAATCGGTATTGATAAAGTCAATCATCTGCGGTATTATAGTCGGCTTCATCTGCGGCTTCATCGGTGCGGGCGGCGGTATGATGATGCTCCTCCTGCTCACGAGCGTTATGGGCTATGAGCTTAAGACCGCAGTAGGCACAAGCGTATTTATTATGACATTCACAGCGCTTACAGGCTCTGTTTCGCACTTTGCGATAGGCGGTCTTCCGGATATGCTCCCGTTCATCCTATGCATAATCTTCACACTTATTTTTGCAAGAATTGCCGCAAAAATAGCGAATAAGGCAAGTCCCGAAACGCTTAACCGTGTGACCGGCATTATCCTTGTAATACTGGGAATTGTAGTTCTCGGTTTTTCACTGATTAAATAAATCCGGCAAATGAATATAACTAAAGCCACGATGATAAAAAATCGTGGCTTTAGACTGTCGATAAACCTATATATTTTTTGAAAATGGGTGTTTAGCGTTGCTTGCTATGTTGGTTTTGCATCGTGCAAAACTTTTGGCAAGCAACCAAAGCGTCCTTGCTTTGGGCGTAGCCCCAAGCGGGGTGAGGGCGGCAGCCCCACACTCAGCCCCGGCACGGATGCCGGGCGTGTATGCCCAAAGGCTCTGCACGATGCAGAGCCAACAAAGCATACACAGCCCTTCACCGAGGGGAAGGGGTTTGGGGTTAGGGTTAGAGAGTTTGCTATATTTCTAAAAAATAAACTTTTTCTACAAGCTAAAGCCACGATGATAAAAAATCGTGGCTTTAATATTACTGTACCTCTATCTCAGGCATTTCTTCCATTTCATTCTTCTGTAAAGCTTTCTTCTCTCTGAATATAAGTGAGAAAACAGCTCTTACAACAGGACCCGCAAAGAATAATTGCCAGCACAGAGCCATAGGAAAATTGGTTATCGTTGTCTGAATCCACACCGCAATAACTTCGCTTCCCGCATTTTTGAACAGAAGAGTTGCGGCAAGGCTCATAAGCGGACACATAAAGATAACTGAAATAACCGAGATACCGAGAACTATGAAAAACGGATTATCACGTTCAGGATTAATTATTTTAAAAGTCTTGTACTTTGCTATCATGCCGACTAAAAAAATATCAAGCACAAAAGCGATAGGTCCCATTATCACAAGCTCCTTGAAAGCAAGTAAAAAGACCTCGTTTGTCATACCGCCGATATTAAGTGCTATATTATAGCATATCATGGCGTACACCATAACAAACACCATCATAACGGTAAACACGATTTCCTGAAATAAGTTTTTGGGCATAAAAAATTCCTCCTGATAATAACAATTTGCACTTTATTGTGTTGTTCGTTATCATCCGGGGGATGTGCGTTTCCAATTAGACCAATATTCTTTTTACGTTATAGATTTTAACATATTCCGCACCCATAGTCAATTGTAAAGTGAACGAAAAAAGCACCGCTTTGGCGGTGCCTTTTTGTATACATATCACTTTTCCTTTTTACACTTTTTCGCTTCTGAATCTTCCGACAACATTTGCATTCTTATCAATGTTGACCTCAAATCTCAGAGTGCACGGCGAATAGTGAACATTTTCGCCCTCCGCAATAACCTCATAGAAGAATGCCAGAGCGCCTCCGTCCTCCATACGTCTTACTGCGCACTTGCAGAAGCCTTCGGCGATTGCCCTTTTTACATAAGGTATCTCACGGTCGTATGTACAGAAATTGTCCTCCGTAACGGGAATATTAACATCCCCGTCAGAACAGCTGTTTTCTCTCAGCATAGTTTCAAGCGGTGATACTTTCTTACGGCTGAATTCCGCAAACGGAGCTTTCTTAGCAATTTCGCCCTTTCTTGCAGGGTGTCCGTTTATTTTCCAGCACGGCCGTGTAACAACGACCGTTTCACCTATATGGAAATCATTGTTGAGATGCTCGCTCTGTGCCGAATAGAAATCAAGCGTATCCTTGTCTATCACAACCTCTTTTGCCTTATCACGCACTATTCCGACAAGCTCAAGCATAGAGAGCAGCTCGCCTGCCTTTTCCATGCACTTTTCATCGCTCCATATCTCATAATTGCGGAAGTTGTTTCTCCAGTACGTCTTTATCGGCAGATCGCCTATAAGCGCCTGTATCCTCATTTCCCAGTCGAACAGTATACCGCTCTTACTGCGTATCTTGTTCTCCTTGATGGCATTGAGCGGTTCAAGCAGCTGTGCAAACGATGCGATATTATCCGCAATATCCTGCGCTATGTACTTTCTTGTATCGCTGGTCTTCTTTTTCTCGCTTTCTTCCTCGATCTTTTCATCGCTGTACTTGTCGAAATCGTCCTGTCCGCCGTCAGCCGTATCAAACAGTGAAAATACCTCTGAGGGATCGTTAAATGTTTTCTTTACCTCAGGCTCATCGTCCATAAGCAGATTTCCGAACAAATCCTCTACCTCGGCAACATTCTCATCGTGCTTTTCTTCGGTAACCTGTGCAGGCGTATATGCTTCGTCCGGCAGATCGAAGAAATCCATAGTTCTCGGCTTTTCGTCAGCGTCAATCGGCTCGTCCGGAGTTTCGGACAGCTCATCGGATAATGTACTTTCCTCAAAAATACCGCTTGTCTGTTCAAGATCGTCGTCCGAAATATCTTTGATGCTTCCGGTGCTTCCGGTGCTACCGGTGCTGTCAGCGGTTTCGGATATTCCTATAAAGTCGCCGAATTCTTTCAATGCGTCCTCTACAGACTCAGCTGTACGAAGGGAAGAAACAGGCTCGCTTGCGGTTTCCTCCGCCATTATAGTGTGGAACTGTTCTTCGAGCGACTCTTCTTCACTGTCGGCGGTTTCTTCCTGCTCGGCGATTTCCTCAAAAGCCTTTACTGCGTCCTCGACAGGCTCGCTTACAGCTTCTTCGGTGGCTGTGTTATTTTGTTCGCTTTCAGCTTCGCTGTCGGCGGTTTCTTCCTGCTCAGCGATTTCCTCAAGAGCCTTTACTGCGTCCTCGACAGGCTCGCTTACGGCTTCTTCGGTAGCAGTGTCATTTTGTTCATCTTCAATTTCAGCTTCACTGTCGGCGGTTTCCTCCTGCTTGGCTATTTCTTCAAAAGCCTTTACCGCATCCTCGACAGGCTCGCTTACGGCTTCTTCGGTGGCAATATCATTTTGTTCGCTTTCAATTTCAGCTTCACTGTCGGCGGTTTCTTCCTGCTCGGCTATTTCTTCAAAAGCCTTTACCGCATCCTCGACAGGCTCGCTTACAGCTTCTTCGGTAGCAGTGTCATTTTGTTCGCTGTCGGCGGTTTCTTCCTGCTCGGCTATTTCCTCAAGAGCCTTTACAGCATCCTCAACAGGCTCGCTTACGGCTTCTTCGGTGGCAATATCATTTTGTTCGCTTTCAATTTCAGCTTCACTGTCGGCGGTTTCTTCCTGCTCGGCTATTTCTTCAAAAGCCTTTACTGCCTCCTCGACAGGCTCGCTTACGGCTTCTTCGGTAGCAGTGTCATTTTGTTCATCGTCAATTTCAGTTTTGCTGTCTGCGGTTTCTTCCTGCTCTGCTATTTCTTCAAAAGCCTTTACTGCGTCCTCGACAGGCTCGCTTACGGGTTCTTCGGTGGCAATATCATTTTGTTCATCGTCAATTCCAGTTTTGCTGTCGGCGGTTTCTTCCTGCTCGGCGATTTCCTCAAAAGCCTTTACCGCATCCTCAACAGGCTCGCTTGCATAAAGATCGAAAATGCTCTCATCAACAGGCATATTTACATCTTCAATTTCTTCATTATCCTGTATAACAGACGGCATTTCTGCAAGCTCCTGAACCGCATTTGCTATCGGAGCGGATGTCATTATCCCCTTTTCAAGCATCATCTGCTTCGGCATTCCGGCTTGCTCGTCAAAATTCTCCTCAACTGCCGTTACTATTGCCGTTACTGCGGGTAAGGCTTCTTCGGCTGTATCCTCAGCTTTTTTGCCGCTTTCGCCTGCGTCCTCGCCTTCATTACCGACGGACGATTCAAGCCTGTTGAAATGGTCGAATACACGCTCAAAGCTGACCCCGGGATCGCCGTCATCTTCACTCTGAGTAAATGTAAAATTGACAGGCGCTATCTCAGGCTCGGTTTCGGTTTCGCCGTTATCCCTTTCGGACATAGGCTTATACCGGCGTACAGCCTCATCAATGCGGCTGTTTATCGCATCGGTCTGTTCTTCCTCGCTTATAGGCTTTCTGATTATCTCCTTATGAGTTACCCCGCCGTTTTTCCATACGGTCAGGCTTTTCTTTCTGAGCGGAGTCTGCGTTTCCTCCAGCTTTTTCTTGGCGTATACAGCCGCACCTACGGCAGCCGCCGCACCTACAGCGGCAACAATCGCCTTACTTATCTTCATATATTATCAACCTCCCGGCTAATGCCGAAATATTATTCAACACTCTTGAGTGCCTCGACCATATTGACCTTCATAAGCCGTCTGTGCATAAACAGCATTACTATCACGGCAAAGCATATCGTTATAAGACCCGAAAATACAAAGCTCATCGGATGCACCGTTCTGCCGAACATAACCATATCAATTTCAGCCGTCTTTACAACAAAGTCAACAAGGAATCTTCCGAATACCATGCCAGTCACTGTTCCTATAAGGGTAAGTATCACCGTTTCCCTGAACACATACATTGATACTTCCTTATCATAGAAGCCAAGCACCTTGAGCGATGCGATCTCCCTTATACGCTCGTTTATATTGATGTTCGTAAGATTATAAAGCACAATGAACGCAAGCGCACCTGCACTCACTATAAGAACCACTATTACAAAAAGCAGTGATTTGAGCATAGAACTGAATGTGCCCGCAACGCTTGTCTTGAAGCTCACTCCCATAACTCCGTCTATCTTCATAAGCTCCTGTGCAAGCTCGTCCCTGTCACTTTCGGTCATATCGTCGCCGTCCTCAGAGTTGAAGAAGAAGCAGTTATACGGCAGTCCTTCCTCGCCGCTAAGCTCCTTGTACAGCTTTTCCGTGATATACACATAGTGATGGGCGTAGTTTTCGCATATCTCGGTTACTGTAGCAGTAACTCGCTTCGTTTCCGACAAAGCTATCGTTACCGTATCGCCCTTCTTTATACCGCCGAGCAAAGATGCCAGCTTCTCGTTTATTATAACGCCGTCGTCGGTTACCGTGTACTGTTCGCCTGTCCGTCTGTCCTTTACCGTCACAAACTGTGCGATGGTTTCGTTGTCTGCTCCGCCGAATATATACGCTTCTGTGCTTTTCTTACCGTTATATACCGTTATCTGCTTTTGATATATCCTGTTGCCCTCGCAGTCATAACGCTCAAGCATCTTTTCTATCTTAGCTGTCTGTTCATCGGTCACTGTATTGTCATAAGCGGTAATACCGGTATAATTGCTTATCTCGCCGAACTGCTTTTGCAGAATATCGTTTACGCTGTCATACACGCCGAATCCCGTCAGCACAAGCGCCGTACAGCCTGCAATGCCCACTATCGTCATAAGCATTCTTCTCTTGTAACGGAATATATTACGCATCGTTACCTTATAGCTGAACGAAAGCCTGTTCCATATAAAGCCTATGCGTTCAAGCAGTATCTTCTTACCGCTCTTTGGCGTTTTCGGCCGCATAAGCGCCGCAGGACAGTCGTGAAGTATGCCGCCGCACGAGAAATAAACTGTAACAGCAGTAAGCAGTACAGATACCCCTGCGGTACATATCATAAGTATATAATCATACGGCAAAAGAATATCGGGGATAACGTACATCATTCCGTATGCGGTAATAATGATTGCCGGGAATATCTTCATTCCCACAAGCATACCCGATAAAGCGCCCGCCGTTGCCGCTGTCAGTGCATAAAGCAGATATTTGAATATAATAGCGCCGTTTTTATAGCCAAGCGCCTTGAGCGTTCCTATCTGGGTACGCTGTTCCTCTACCATTCGTGTCATCGTGGTAAGACATACAAGCGCCGCCACCATTACAAAGAACAGGGGGAACACCATAGCTATATTGCCTATTCTTTCGGCATTCTGACCATATTCACTGTATCCCGGATTATCATCACGGGTAAACAGATACCACTCAGGTCTGCTCGTCTTTTCGAGCTTTTCCCTGCCGTCGTCTATCTTCTTCTGAGCATCGGCAAACTGCTTGTCCGCATCGGTTTTTGCCGTTTCAAGTGCTGTCTTGCCCTCGTTATACTCCTTCAGGCCCTTTTCATAATCGGCATAATTCTTGTCATACTCCGCTTTACCGCTGTCATACTTTGCCTTGCCTGAAGCGTACTGAGCATAACCTGCGTCATACTGTGCCTTTCCTGCGTCATACTGTGCCTTTGCGCTTTCGTACTGTGCAAGTCCGCTTGTGTACTGAGAATATCCGTCCTCGTACTGCTTTTTTCCGTCCTCATATTTGGCATAACCGATTTCGTACTGCAGCTTTCCGTCATTATATTGCTTAAGCCCGTCATTATACTGCTCAAGTCCGCTTTCATACTGTTTCTTCTGCTTGTCAAGTTCCGCCTGCGAGCTGTCGAGCAGCTTTATGCCGGCATTATACGCCTCTTTGGTGATATTACCCTTCTTGTATGAATCCTCCAGCGTTTCACGGCTCGTATTTATAATCGCCTGCTGACTTGTTATCTTTGTGTTTGCATCGTCAAGCTGAGCCTTGCTCGACTTCAACTGTGAGTCTGCGTTTTCAAGCTGTATTTTAGCTGTAACAAGCTGTATATAGCTTTCGTCAAGCGTTTTCTTTCCGGCTTCAAGCTGCAGCTTCGTTTCGTCCAGCTTCTTCTTTGTGCTGTCAAGCACATCTTTTGTCGCCGTCAGAGTAGCCCCGTTAGTGTCAAGCTCCTTTTTTGCCTCATCAAGCTGTTTTTTCGATTCATCAAGCGTTTTCTTGCCGCTTTCAAGCTGAGGCTTTGCTTCGTCAAGCTGTTTTTTTGCATCGTTCAGCTTGGTTTCGTTTTTCTCTATTTCTGCGTATGCTTCGCTCTTCTTTTTATCAAGCTCCTTCTGCCCGTCGTCAAGTTCCTTCTTTGCATCGCCTGCTATTTCGTCAAAACGCTCTTCTTCTCTTACATCCGCTATTTTCTGTATCTTCTTTTCAAGAGCGTCACGGGCATCCTCATATTCATCGCTGTAACAGCTGTACTGCTTTAGCTCGTCCGAGTTTATCATAACCTGAGTATATACCTCTGTCTTGAAACAGCTTTCCGGTATGTAACAGATCATATAGACAGAACCGCTTCCTATGGTCGTGTTTCCACGCTCCGCATCAGATATATACATAGGTGATGCGAATTTTCCGACTATAGTAAATTCCTTGACCGACAAAGTTCCGTCTATATCCGTGTCTTCATCGCCACACAGCGTCAGCTTGTCCCCGACTTTATAATGAGCAAGCAGTTTACCGCTGTCGATAACGCACTCGTTTTCTTTTTCGGGAAGTCTGCCGTCAACTATCTGCAAAGAGCTGTACGGATTGTTTTCGCCCGTTTTGTCAAGAGAATATACCCTTGCGACCTTCTTTTCGCCCGAATCCGTGTTGACGTATGCGTCCGTGAAATATCCGGGATAAACATCAACATCCGGAAGCCCTTTTTTCAAAGCGTCTATATCGTTATCGTCAAATCCGTATGTAGATACCAGCCTGATATCAGACAGGGAAGTCCTGTCGTAATAATGATCCGACGATACCTTCATCGCAGGAGCGCTCTGCAGAAGTCCCGCAAAAAATCCTGTGCCGATAGCGATTATACCGAATATCGAAAGAAAACGGCTTTTTGTTTTCTTCATCTCGGCAAACGCATTTTTCAGCATTGCATTTTTCATATCCGTTCCCTTTCCCCGCTTACCACTCTATTTCTTCAACGGGTGTCGGATGCTCGTTTACTACTATTTCGCTCACCTTACTGCTTTTCATGTGTATAACCCTGTCAGCCATAGGGCATATCGCCGTATTATGCGTTACGAGTATTACAGTCATATTTTCACTGCGGCAGGTGTCCTGAAGTAATTTCAGTATCATCTTGCCGGTGTTGTAATCGAGCGCACCCGTAGGTTCGTCGCACAGCAACAGCTTGGGCTTTTTCGCAAGCGCTCTGGCTATAGCCACTCTCTGCTGTTCACCGCCCGAAAGCTGAGCCGGGAAGTTGTTTATTCTGTCGGTAAGTCCGACCTTTTCCAGTATCTCTACAGCAGGGATATAGTCCTCCACCGTCTGAGTAGACAGCTCAATATTCTCCTTTGCCGTAAGGTTCGGGATGAGATTATAGAACTGGAATATAAAACCTATATCGTATCTTCTGTAGTCGATAAGCTCTTTTCTGCTGTAACCGCTTATCTTACTTCCGTCTACATAAAAGCTTCCCGATGTAGCGGTATCCATACCGCCCAGTATATTAAGCACCGTAGTCTTGCCCGAACCGCTCGGTCCTACGATTATTGCAAATTCGCCCTTTTCAATGTCAAAGCTGACCTTATCGTTTGCGTTGATTATTATATCGCCCATACGGTACTGCTTTGTAATATCGCTCAGCGTAACAAAACTCATTGTAATTCCTTGCACCCTTTCGTCCGTTGTTTCCTGAAATCGTTACTCTATTAAATTATACCATTTTTCACGGTACAATTCAACAGCCGTTCTATATTTATTTTATATTTATTTATAGTGTATCCCGACATTTTTAACTCCCTTTAAATTTCAATGCCGTTAAAATAAAAATTATTCTCATTTTACTTGACAAACGCATTTGCTTATGCTACAATATCAATCGGAAAAATCCCTTATCAAGAGCGGTTTACATTTTCTGCATTAAAATGCAGATTGGGAGTCAGGCTCCGTAAACCCAGCAACCGTTTCGCTTGAGCTTTCTTTGCGAAAAATGGTGCTAATTCCTACGGCACGGCAAGGGCTGTGACCGAAAGATGAGGAGCAGGCAGTCAGCAAGCTCCGAATGGGGCTTTTTTTAATGCAGTTTTACGCAGGTATATGCGTATGGGATACGGTTTAAAACCGCTATATGAAAGGAAAAATCAATGGCAAAATACTTATTCACTTCCGAAAGCGTAACAGAGGGTCACCCCGACAAGATCTGCGACAGGATCTCAGACGGTGTGCTTGATGCGATATTAGCACAGGACAAGAACGCCCGTGTAGCCTGCGAAACCTGCGCCACAACAGGTATGGTTCTGATAATGGGCGAGATCACGACAACGGCAAACGTTGACATTCCTGCAATAGCAAGAGATGTCATAAAGGAAACAGGCTACGATAACAGCGACTACGGCTTTGACTACAAGACCTGCGCTATCCTCACGACCCTTGACAAGCAGAGCCCCGATATAGCTATGGGCGTTGACAACGCTCTTGAGGGCAGAGATAACAATGAATTTGACACAGGCGCAGGCGATCAGGGTATGATGTTCGGCTATGCGTGTGATGAAACCAAGGAGCTTATGCCCCTTACGATTTCCCTTGCTCACGCACTTTCAAAGAAGCTCACAGCGGTAAGAAAGTCGGGCGAGATACCCTATCTTCTCCCCGATGGAAAGACGCAGGTAACAGTAGAATATAACGAGGACGGCACTCCCTCAAGAATTGACACTGTCGTTGTTTCCTCACAGCACAAGGCTGATGTTACGCAGGAACAGCTCAGAGCCGATATTATCGAAAAGGTTATAAAGACTACCGTTCCCGCTTCACTGCTTGACGAGAACACAAAGATGCTGATAAATCCCACAGGACGCTTTGTAGTAGGCGGTCCTCAGGGCGACAGCGGTCTTACGGGCAGAAAGATAATAGTAGATACATACGGCGGTGTCGGCAGACACGGCGGCGGCGCATTCTCAGGAAAAGATCCCACAAAGGTTGACCGTTCAGCCGCTTACGCCGCAAGACACGTTGCAAAGAACATTGTAGCCGCAGGCATAGCAAAGCGTTGCGAGGTTGAGCTTGCGTATGCTATCGGCGTTGCACAGCCCGTATCTGTCTTTGTTGATACATTCGGCACAGGCGTAAAACCCGACAGCGAAATTTCAGCCGCTGTAAGCAAGGTGTTCGACCTTCGCCCCAGTGCGATAATCAGCTCACTGAATTTAAGAAATACAAAGTACAGACCTCTTGCCGCTTACGGTCACATGGGACGTACAGACCTTGACGTTGCTTGGGAAAAGACAAACAAGGTTGACGAGCTTAAATCAGCACTTGATATAAAGTAATCAGCATATAGCACTAAAGCCGTTACGGAACACCGCAACGGCTTTATTTTTTGCAAAATTCCAACATATTTTACCGCCGTCATCGGAGGTTACGCAATTCTCCGCCATTCAGATAAGCAAATTTGAAGCGCAACATTGCCGCCCGCCGTTTTGCTATCCTGCGGATAGCTCAGACAATTCCAAAGGCGGAGTTTGAGGCGGCACATTGCCGCAGGCGGAATTTGAGGCGGCACATTGCCGCCACGCTATTCGCTGAAATCCGTAACTATGTACTTCGGCGCACCGGGAGTTGAATACACCCACCGGTCAATATGCCCCTCTGTAATGAAATACGGCGCTTCAAGCGGAACACAGCCGTCATCACAGCAGTTTACTATTATCAGCTTGATTTTCATTTTTTCGGGTATAATCGCCTTGATATACACGCAGGCGCAATCTCCCACCTTTATTCCGCTTTTAAGCTCCGCCAGCCCTGCGAGATTCGGTGCAAGCTCTATAAAAATTCCGTAGTCCTCTATAGACCTTACAATGCCGGGAACGGTTTCACCTACCGCAAAACGTTCTGCGTTCTGTTGCCACGTTCCGAGCAGTTCCTTGTGTGTAAGGCAGATATGTCCCTGATCCCGACCTTTCACCACCGCAAAAATATCGTCGCCTACCGAAAATCTGTTTGCAGGATGAACTATTCTTGATACCGAGATAGCGTCAATCGGTATCATTGACGCAATGCCGCAGCCTATGTCCACAAAACAGCCGAACTGTTCAAGATGCGTTACCCTCGCCCCTATAATATCACCGGGAGTCAGCTTTGATACATATTCCTTGTCTGCCTCCTCCTGTGCCGCCTTCCTTGACAGGATTGCCAACGGTTCGCTTCCGGTTTCGTCTATCTTCGTTATCTTGAAGCAGACAGGCTTTCCCACTCTTGATATAAGCGCTATATCCCGTGTCGCACCGCTTTCTATGCCTATTGCGCCCTCACTGCGAGGTATTATCCCCTTCATACAGCCAAGATCGACGTGCATATTATGCTCCGCATCGCACACCGTACACGAAGCCTCAAGTATTGCCCCCGACACCGCCGCCTGCATAAGCGTTTTGGATGATTGCAATGCCGCCGTGTTCTCTTTGTATGCAAGTCTTCTTCCCTCCGGTAAAAATTCCGTCATTTGAAATACCGTTCCTTCCTCGTTGTGTTTTCTTTTTTACAAGTGTATGTCAGATTTTCCTTGAATATGTTACCATATCTTTACATTTGATTTTTCACGGAATATTTAGCGGAATTCTTGTAATTATCGTTGATTTTGACAACGTTTTCTGTTACAATAGAATCTATACAGGCTTAGCGCCATTAACCCTTGGATTCTAAACGGAGGAATCATGTTTATTCACAGCGGAACATTAAAACGTGCAGGCATTCTTGCCGCAGTGGTTGCTGTAGGTACAGCCGCCGCAATAACCTATAACGCTTTTTTATCGTCGGATGACGGACTTCCCGAAGTATTAAGCCCGCTTCAGCCGATAATAAAGGACGAGGACGGCGGGGTAAAGCAGAAAACAGATATTGCCTTCTCCCCCGACGGCAGCTTTTTTGATAAAGACATATCGGTTGAGCTTAAAGCAAAAGACAAAACGGCAACAATCTACTATACCACAAACGGCGAGACCCCCACGAAAAAATCAAACAGATATACAAATCCCATAAAGGTGCACAGCTCGGGAGAGGTCACTGCAAAGACGATAAAAGCCATTGCGGTAAGCGAGAACGGCACTTCCGAAGTATTCACAAAAAGCTATGTCACAGGTGAGGGCGTGTCGGATCGTTTTGAAAAAGGCACTTATATATTCGTGCTTTCGACCGACAGTGAAAACCTTTACGATTATGAAAAAGGCATCGCCGTAGCAGGAAAGATCCGTGACGAGTGGATAGCAAACGAGTATGACGGAAAAAGCGAAATCACGCCCAACGAACCTGCAAACTGGAATCAGGAAGGTATGGCAGGCGAAAGGCCTATGTATGTCGAGGCTTTTTCAAGCAGCGGAGAGCTTCTTGTTTCACAGCAGGCAGGCGCAAGAGTTGCAGGTGCATATTCTGCCGCAGTTGACCAGAAATCGTGGAAGCTAATCGCAAGAACGATGTACACCGGCGATAAAGGAAAATTCAGCTACCCGTTCTTCAGTGACGCTACAGATGAAAACGGTGCGATTCTCACAAAGATTGACCGCATAGTTTTGCGTAACGGTGCAAACGACCGTGAATTTGCAGGTGTGCGTGACGAGCTTTCAATGTCGCTTGCGAAGCAGTCGGGCTACCTTGATGCACAATCGACCGCCCCTGCGGCAGTATTCCTTAACGGAAAGTATTACGGCTTTGCGTGGCTCCATCAGAATTTCAGCCGTGCATATCTCGAAGAACGCTACGGCGGCACGAAGGACAACTATCAGGTGGTCGGAAAAGCCGAGGGCGAGATAGTCGATGAAAACGCAGAAGGTGCGGCAGACGATTATAACAAGGTTCTTGAGCTTGCTGAGAGCGGACTTACCGACGACAAGAAATTCGAGCAGTTCTGCTCTATGGTTGACATAGACAACTATATGCACTACCTCGCAATGCAGTTATTTATCGACAACCGTGACTGGCCCGGAAACAACTATAAAGTGTGGCGGTATGTTGCGTCAGACGGCGAAGAGGTCACAAGCAAGTACCAGGACGGCAAGTGGAGATATTTCTTCTACGATGCAGAATTTGCCTGGGGACTTTATTCGGACGGATACGCAAACAAGACGTTGACCAAGATTTTAAACGGCACACACCCCGCAGGCGGCTCAGTGCTTATTTCTGCACTTATGGAACGTGCGGATATGCGTGAAAAGCTGGCGAACAACCTCTGCGACCTTATAGGCGGCGCATTCAGCTCTGAAAATATTCTGGCAACGCTTGAGCAGAAGCTCGCAGACAGCGATAAGGAACAGCTTTATGCTCTGAACAAGGGTATCACGTCAACGTGGGCAAACGAGGGTACGTTTGAAAACAGCAGAAACGAGATAAGAGAATTCGCCGACAAGCGTGCAAATATCATTCTCAGCGACATCTGCAAGAATTTCGGAATTGACAAGGACGATACATACAAGGTAAAGCTGAACGGTGCAAAGGGTCTTAAGCTCACTATGAACATTCAGACCGTCAAGGACTCAAATACGGTAACATCCGAATATTTCACGCCCTACAAGGTAAAGCTGACAGCCGAGGATATGTCGGGCTACACCTTCACAAGCTGGGAGATAAACGGCAAGACCTATACCGACCGTGAGATAACGATAGACAGCTCAATGGCTAAAAAGGGAAAGATAACAATAAACGCACGCAGTGAAAAAACATCGTCTACAGGCGAACTGCTGTATATAAGCGAAGTGTACACGGGCGGAGACGCCGACTGGATAGAGCTTTACAACCCCAATGACAACGACGTATCAACAAAAGGTCTTTATCTTACAGATAAGGATGATATGCTTAACCGCTACAAGATACCCACTGTCAACATAAAGCCTCATTCAACGCTTACGATAGTTTGCAAGAACAACAAGTCTGAAAATACGCTGATGAAAATGCAGACGAATTTCAGCCTAAAAACAGGCGAAACGCTGATACTCAGCAACGAAAGCGGAGAAATTCTCGGCAAGGTCGCAATAATCGACTGCAGTAAGGATGAATCGCTTGTAAGACAGCGTGACGGAAGCTACGCAAAGGGTACGCCGACCTTTGAAAAGAACAGCCAATAACATAAAAGCCGTGCATCAAGGCGATGCACGGCTGTTTTTCTTTCCCTTTCGCAACAGCCTTACTAAATACTCCCTTCGCCTTTGAAAGAATCAAATGCAGGCATAGCAAAAAACAAGCACGGCTGTACACCGTGCTTAAAACAAAAAGGACCGTGAAAACCACGATCCTCTTTTTTCATTACTTGTCAAGATTGTACTTCTTCTTGAACTTGTCAACACGTCCGCCTGTGTCAACCAACTTCTGCTTTCCTGTAAAGAAAGGGTGGCACTTCGAGCAGATTTCAACCTTTATATCCTGCTTGGTTGATCTTGTTTCGATAACCTCGCCGCAAGCACACTTGATAGTGGTGGGCTGGTAGTTAGGGTGGATACCTTCTTTCATGCTGTCACCTCCTGACCTTTAGAATTAATCTAAATTACAGCTTTCGCTATGATTTCAGAATACTGCGCTTTCACGCTTAGGTTACTATTATAGCATATACAAAACTGTTTTGCAATAGTTTTTTCAAATTTCCCGAAAAATTTATATCACAGACAGTTTCAGCCTACAATCTTTGTGAAATCTGCCGAGAGTTTAACCTGCTTTTCAGCCGCATCTTCAACGCTTGTGCCTACTGTTGTGTAGTAGAGCTTGATTTTAGGCTCAGTACCGGAGGGTCTTATTACTACGCTTGCGTTATCCTCAAGGTAGAATGTGATAACGTTTGACTTAGGAAGTGTGAGTTCTTCTGTCTTGCCGCTTTCGTAGTCTGTCTTTACGCTGAGCTTGTAGTCAGCCTTGCCGATAACCTTAAGACCTGCAACAGCGTCAAGCTTTTCGTTTCTGAGAGTATCCATGATAGCGTTCATCTTCTTCATACCTGTTTCGCCCTCGAAAGTGAATGTATCAAGCTTGTTGCAGTAGAAGCCGTAGTCGCTGTACATCTTTGCTCTTGCCTGTACAAGAGAAATACCCTGTGAACGATAGAATGCCGCCATCTCGCAGATAAGCATAGATGCTACAACAGCGTCCTTATCTCTTACATAAGAGCCTGCAAGGTAGCCGTAGCTTTCCTCAAAGCCGAAGATATATCTGCTTTCCTCGCCCTTTGCCTCTAAGAAGCCGATCTGCTCACCGATGAACTTGAAGCCTGTGAGAACTTCTCTGAGCTCTACGCCGTACTTAGCGGCGATAGCCTTTACAAGATCGGTAGTAACTATTGTCTTTACTGCAACGGGGTTTGCGGGCATTGTACCTGCGGCGATACGCTCCTTGCAGATATATTCGAGCAGCATTGCGCCTACCTCGTTACCTGTGAACAGAACGTAGTTGTCACCGTCGGGAACTGCGATACCTACACGGTCGCTGTCGGGGTCGGTAGCAAGCAGTAAGTCGGGCTTTTCTGTCTTGCAAAGCTCAAGGCCTAAGTGCAGAGCTTCCTTTATCTCGGGGTTGGGATATGGGCAGGTAGTGAAGTTGCCGTCGGGCATTTCCTGTTCCTTTACAACTACAACGTTGTTTATACCGATTTCCTTTAAGATACGGCGGACGGGCTTGTTGCCTGCACCGTTAAGAGGAGTATAAACAACCTTCAGTCCGCTCTTTGCACAAAGCTCGGGGTGGATGGACTGCTTTTTAACGTTTGCGATATATTCGTCAATAACATCCTGACCGATGTACTTTATTTTTCCTTCGTTTACAAACTGCTCAAAGTCGCCGCTCTTTACGTCTGCGAAGATATTGAGCTTCTCAATCTCACCGAGAATCTTTTCAGCGGCTTCAAGAGTAACCTGACAGCCGTCGCTTCCGTAAACCTTATAACCGTTATACTTTGCAGGGTTGTGGCTTGCGGTAACAATGATACCTGCGTCACAGCCGAGCGCTCTTACAGCCCAAGAAAGCATAGGTGTGGGCATAAGCTCTGTGTAGATGTTTGCTGTAATGCCGTTTGCGGCAAATATCGAAGCGGCGTGCTTTGCAAATACGTCAGACTTTATTCTGCTGTCGTATGCAACAGCAACCTTAAGATCGCTCTTGCCTGTGTTCTTGAGGTAGTTTGCAAGACCCTGAGTAGCCTTGCCTACGGTATAAACGTTCATTCTGTTTGTACCTGCGCCGATAACGCCTCTCAGACCGCCTGTGCCGAATTCAAGATCACGGTAGAAACGATCATTTATTTCTTCGTCCTTGCCCTTTACATTCTCAAGCTCTGTCTTTAAATCGGGATCCTTGACCGCTTTTTCAAGCCATTCGTTATAAAGCTCTGTAGTGTTTGCCATAATAGTCTGTCCTTTCTGTATAAAACGGTAGCACAGTTTGCTGTATTTAAAAATTAGGTAAATATAGCTGTGGCTAACCTAAAATTCCATTCAACAAACAGTATAACATTTTTCCGCCGTAAATGCAAATAAAATCGTAAAAATATTATTAAATTTTTTGAAATCAAAAATTCCCGTTTTTGTTGAAAATATACCTAAAACGTTGTATAATCATTACATAGCAATCACTTAAAATGATATGAAACGGGTGTAAATATGTATTCTCAGGTAAACGGTATGGGGCTTTTCGGTATGAATGCCTTTAAAGTCACCGCGGAAATAATGTCCTCAAGAGGTCAGCCGTCCTTCGATATAGTAGGACTGGGCGACCTTGCGGTGCAGGAAAGCAAAATGCGTATCAAGGGTGCGTTATCGGGTATCGGAATCTCCGTCAGCGGTCAGCGCCTCACGGTAAATCTTGCTCCTGCGGATGTACGCAAATGCGGCTCGCTGTACGACTTCACGATAATCGCCGCCATTCTTGCGGTAAACAATATAATAACCGATGATTTGTCGGGCTGTGCCTTTATCGGAGAGGTTTCGCTCGGAGGCTCGCTTGTTTTCACGGGCGGAATTATCAGCATGGCGATAGAGGCCAAGAAATGCGGTATAAAACGGCTGTTCCTCCCTGCCGAAAACGCCAAGGAAGCGTCCGTTGTTGAGGGTCTGTCCGTATACGGCATAAGCCATATTTCCGACCTTATAAACCATTTCGCTGGAAAGAAGCGTATATCGCCCGAGCCTCCCTACGTTCCGTCCGCAGAGATGTTTGAAACGGAGGACTTATCCGATGTAAAGGGTCAGGCACTTGCCCGTCACGCTCTGGAGGTAGCCGCCGCAGGCTTCCACAACGTACTTCTCATAGGCCCTCCCGGCACAGGAAAAAGCATGATAGCAAAGCGTATACCGTCTATCCTTCCTCCGATGACCTTTGACGAAAGCATTGAAACAACAGGAATACATTCAATAGCAGGTATGCTCGACCGTGAAAAGCCGATAGTCACGGTTCGCCCGTTCAGAAGCGTATCACATACCGCCTCGGCAGTAGGTCTTATCGGCGGCGGAAGTATACCACGCCCGGGAGAAATATCCCTTGCACATAACGGAGTATTATTTCTTGACGAACTGCCGGAATTTGACCGCAGGACGCTTGAAACACTCAGGCAACCGCTTGAGGACGGAGTTATAACCATATCAAGAGCGCAAGGGTCGGTGTCCTACCCGTGCGATATTATGCTTGTTGCCGCAATGAACCCCTGCCCTTGCGGAAACTTCGGCAACCCGAAGGGAAAATGCACCTGCTCTCAGAATATGATACAGAACTATCTCGGTAAGATAAGCCGCCCTGTTCTTGACAGGATAGATATACAGGTTGAAATGCCACAGTTATCTTATGAGGAAATAAGCAGTGCGAAAAAGGGCGAGCCGAGCAGTGCCGTGCTTGAACGTATAATGAAAGCAAGAGAAATACAGCAAAAGCGTTTTGCTGGTACGGAAATACGCTCAAACTCCAAAATTCCGCCCTCATATCTTCACGAAATGTGTCCTATGGACGAAAACGCAAAGCAGATGCTCTCCGACTGCTTTGATAAAATGGGGTTGTCGGCAAGGGCATACGACAGGATACTTAAGGTCGCACGCACCTGTGCTGACCTTTCAGGAAGCGAGGTAATAAGGCGGCAGGATATATCCTCGGCGGTAAATTTCAGAAGCCTTGACAGGAAATACTGGGGTGCGGGGAAATAACCGTCATTTTACCGCTTATCATATTTATTATTTATAGTGCGGTAAAATATCTGACAAATCGGCCTTGTTTTTACCGCCGCAGAGTTATAAAAACGCCGAAATTTTTCTGTCGGCTTGACAAAAACGAAATCAAAATGCTAAAATAAATACAGTCGAGTAGCGAAAGCGTAAATCCGGACACGGATTTACGCTTTATTTTTTTGCCAAAAGAAAGGAATATAAATATGGAACAGGAAAAAGTAAACAGGCTCGGGACAGAGCCTGTAAAAAATCTGTTGCTCAAAACGGGACTTCCCGTGATACTCTCAATGGTATTGCAGGCGGTCTACAACATAGTTGACAGCGCATTTGTAACGAATATGCAGACAGGCGGCGAGGCGGCGTTCAACGCACTGACGCTTGCCTTTCCTATGCAGATGCTTATGGTGGCGGTAGGTATAGGAACAGGTGTTGGTGCAAACGCTCTGCTTTCAAAATCTCTCGGACAAAGCGATAAGGAAAAAGCGAGCCTAACCTCCGGCAATGCGGAATTTCTTGCGCTTATAATATATGTTGTTTTTCTGCTTGTCGGACTGTTCGGTGTAGAGCCTTATATCCGCACGCAGACGCAGGACGGGGAGATAGCGGGAATGGCGGTCGATTACCTTACGATATGCTGTACAATGTCATTCGGCATCACATTCTTTTCGATATATGAAAAGCTGCTGCAGGCAACGGGCAGGTCGCTTTTTTCGACGATAGCCCAGATAGCAGGCGCTGTCACCAACATAATCCTCGACCCGATAATGATATACGGACTTCTCGGTTTTCCCGAAATGAAAGTAAAAGGTGCGGCTCTCGCAACGGTTATAGGTCAGATAGTTTCTCTTGTCACCGCTCTTATCTTTCATATCAAATTCAACACGGAAATAGTAAAAAAACTGCGTTACAAAAAGCCCGATATGAAAATTATCAAGGGCATATACTCTATAGGACTTCCGGCTATAATCGCACAGGCGCTTATGTCTATAATGACCTACGGTATGAACGTAATCTTAGGCTCGGTAAGCGTGGACGCTGTCACCGCCTACGGACTTTACTACAAGGTACAGCAGTTCTTCCTGTTTGCCGCTTTCGGTATGCGTGACGCAATAACTCCCGTCATATCCTACGCTCACGGAATGGCAGACAAAGCCCGTATCAAAAACGGCATAAAGTACGGAATGCTCTATACGCTTATAATAATGGCGCTCGGCACAATTCTTATCGAAATTTTCGCCGTGCCTCTCGGCGAGATGTTCTCGCTTTCGGGCAACTCACTCAGGCTATGCACAGACGCAATGCGCATTATCACAATAAGCTTTGTATTTGCAGGAATGAATATCGCATTTCAGGGCATATTTCAAGCGATCGACGGCGGTTTGCAATCGCTCATAGTATCGCTCTTAAGACAGCTTGTGCTTGTACTGCCGGTAGCGTGGGGATTTTCGCTCCTTGTCCTCGGCGGTGCGCCCGATATGCTTATGTGGTGGGTGTTCCCGATAGCAGAAGCTATCTCTGCTCTTGTTTCCGTTATCTTTATGATCAGACTTAACAAAACAAAAATCGCCGTATTATAGCGATTCAAACAATTTAATATTTCTCCGACAGAAAATTCACTTTTGATATTGAAATTTTACCTGCAAAAGTGTAAAATATCATTCGGAGAATAAAAAACAGCCTCCGCAAAAGCGAAGGCTGTTTAAGCATATGTTTACTTTTCAAATATCATCTTGATTCTGCCGATAAGGGGAAGATCCTTGGCCTTGCCGCCGATAGCGTTGATAAGGCCGGTTACCAGTATGATTATCGGTACAGCCATGAATATTATGTGTATCAGCCAAGCTAAAAGAACACCTACAAAGCCTGCGGCAAATTCGTTGAATGTAGCGTAGAAAATACCGTAGTAAACAGCGTTGTACAGAATTCTTGCAAAGAAGTATTCAATAGCTCCCACTGCCATTACACCGAGAATAACAGGAAATATCATTGAAAGATGATACTGTAAGAATTTTGACTTGCCCGCTGTGATACAGGGAGCTACAAGCATACCTGCAAGCACGATGATTGCAATAAAGCCGCCGAATATCCATCCTGTAAGTATGTATGCGAGTACCGCACAATAAGCGAGTATTGACATTGCCTTACCTGTGTTTATATCGTTGGCGTCCATTGTAGAAGTTACATTCTTTGTGTCAAATATTTTCTGAAAGAAGCCCGGATTTTGATTTATCGGAACAGGTGCAACAGAACCGTCAAGGTTTGCACCGCACTTTGCGCAGAACTTTGAGCCGTCCTGATACTCTGTTCCGCATTTAGGACAAAATGGCATAATTATTTCCTCCTGTTTGTTATGTCTATACCTCTGTATTATATCCGCTGTATGCAGATACCAGTTAATTATACACCCCTACGGCATCAAAGTCAATACCGCAATTGTAAAGTTTAATTAAGAAATATGAAAGCATTGATTAATTTTGCTATTGCATTTACACTGGTATATTTATTTTTCGTGTATTATTAAATTTTCAAACAACATAAGGAGAACTATGAACAATACAAACCCTTTTATATATTCCGATGACAACAAGCGTTATCACACGTTGAATTACTATAATAAATCATCGTTCAACAGCAAAGTGTTCAAGGCGGTCATTGACGCAGGCTTCACCTGCCCGAATAAAGACGGCACAAAAGGCACGGGCGGATGTATCTACTGTATGGGCGGAAGCGGCTACTTCACCGAAAAATCGGACGGTGAAATCTACGACAGCGTAAAGCGTCAGCTTGCCGCTGAAAAGGAACGTATATACAAGAAACACCCGGACAGCCTCATTACAGCCTACTTTCAGGCAAATACCAACACATACGCACCTGTCGCAACGCTTAAAGAGGCATACACTGCGGCGCTTGATTTTGGAGTACACGGAATTTCAATCGGCACAAGGGCCGACTGCCTTCCCGATGATGTTATCGCCCTGCTCTGTGACATTAACAGCAAGACCCACCTTACCGTTGAGCTTGGCTTGCAGACAATACACGATAAATCAGCACAAATCATCAACAGATGCTACACCTATGACGAGTTTCTGGAGGGCTACCGTAAACTGCAAGAATCCGGCATACGCACCTGCCTTCATCTGATTGACGGCTTGCCGGAAGAAAGCCTATCCGATATGCTCGAAACCGCAAAGGAGGTCGCCCGTCTGCACCCTGACGCCGTGAAGATACACCTTCTTCATATAAATCACGGCACCGCTCTTGAACGGCTCTTCCTGTCGGGCGGTTACGTTCCGCTCACCCGTGACGAGTACATAGATATAGTAATATCACAGCTTGAATATCTCCCCGCCGACATTGTCATAGAGCGGATTACCGGCGATGCGGACAAGCGTTGTCTGGTAGCTCCCCTGTGGAGTGCCGACAAAATTGCGGTACTTGGCGGCATAGACCGTCAGATGAAGCTGAGGGATACTTATCAGGGGATAAAAGCTGATGTTATGTGATTTCATATCTGAATGTAAGTGAAACCGCAGTATCGGGTCAGTTTCGATACTGCGGTTTGCTGTTGCCTATCCTTAAGCTATATGCTGAAACATTTGCTGAGGAAAACCCTGCTTGTTCGGATCTGTAATCTTGATTTTTCTGCACTTATATATTAGATTTAGGAGCAAAATGGACGGATATTAACGCTCGTGTGCATATTGTCTTAATTCTTCTGCGATTTTTTTAAATTCAACATCATCTCTGATAAAGTCATATATTTTATCGTCCATTTCGTTTATCTGGTGCATTGAATCATTCGCATTAATATTATGCCAAACTTCGCCGTACTCTTTTCCGCGCGCAATCAGGCAGGTATATGTTTCTGTCGGCTTGTATACTGCTTTATCATTATCGATAGATTGATTTTTGGCAAGGGTCAGATATTTTATGGTTTCATTGCGATTGTTGATTTTGGCATAGAACCAAGCAATATCGAGATATGTCCATGCGATTTTTTGCTTAAAAAAGCCATAATTCTTATCTTCAAAGATTATGTTCAATATGTCGATGACTTTTTTATTCAATAAAATCAGTTCCTCAGGTGTATAGGGCTTTGTGTTATCATCCAAAGGAGCACAGTTGAAGGTTATACCGGAAAGCATTAACTGCAAGTGGGTTAAAATTGCGTCCTGCTGATATCTGTATCGTTTGGTTTTGTCGGATACAGATACAAGCAGATCTTCTCTGCACTGATGAGCATAAGGCATTGTATTTGCAAGACTTTCCGCTTTTTCGGGCATATTTAATTTGGGATAAGCATAACAAAGCAACTGAATCGCACTGTGCCTTAATTCTGTGTCCTTAGAGTTTTCAAGCACATTTTCTTCGAGTGAAACAACTTCCTGTAACAATTTTTCGTAATGCTCATCAGATATTGTATCTGTTTCTTGCGGTGAACAATACAAAGCACTTGCGAGCTCGTGCGACAACTTATATGCCGACGGATATTTTCTGATAGCTTTTCGCAAAATTTCAACACCTTTCGACCACTGACCATTGGTTGTATACTCTCTTGCGGCTTCTGACAGTGACTCAATTTCTTTTTCTCTTGACGAAGCATCGACTTCCAGCAAGAAGTCGGTCGTTACATCGAAAAAGTTTGCCAGTATAGGCAGCAGTGAAATATCAGGTAAAGCAATATTTGTTTCCCAACGACTTACCGCCTGCGCAGAGATCGAAAGCACTTCGGCAAGTTGTTCTTGCGTCATATTCCTATCTGAGCGCAGTTTTTTAATAATATTTCCGAAACTCATATTTACAACTCCAATTCAAGTATTCAGCCGATCGAACTGTAATTATATTATAATCTATAGATAGTCAGCAGTCCACCGCTTAATAATTGAGAAAAAATCAATTTCAAATTGGATTATCGATAAAGACTTTAGCGCATTGTCAAGTTCAGACAAGTTGCATTTTCCACTATGATATGCTAAAATATTCACGAGGGGAAACCTTGGACGTCAGGCGGTCAATTCATCTCCCGAAAGTGCGAAAGCACTTTGAAAGGAGGTGGAGCTGTGTACATAACACTAAGCGATTTAACACAGATAGGAATATTTCTTACTGCTTTCACAGTTATGATATTCACAATCATTTCTTTTTATAAAAAGAAATAACCGCCCCAGTCGCAAACGGAAGGCGGTTATTTCTTAACTGATTTAAACGGGAGCGACCGTCTGTCGTTTCCCTCTTTATTTATATTATAACATATTTTCAGCTGTTGTCAAGTTCGATCCGGTTGCATTGCTGTCGCTTTTGTGCTAAAATACGCTTGTGGACCTTAAATCCGGATTATCATAAAGGAGAAACAATATGGATATGAAACAGCGTATGCACGCAAATCTTCCCTATAAAGCCTGGCTTGACGGGCTGAGCGAAGAACGTGCGGAATGCAAGCGTAAGATATACGAATTCAACAACTGCCACCCGGATGACCGAGATAAAATGGACAAAATCCTCCGCTCGCTTCTCGGTAAGACAGGTGACACTATTCATATAGAACAGCCGTTCCACTGCGATTACGGCAGTAATATCGAGGTCGGCAACAACTTCTTTGCAAACTATAATCTGGTAATACTTGATGTCGGCAAGGTTAAAATCGGCAATAATGTTATGCTTGCTCCAAATGTAGCCATCTACACAGCAGGTCATCCCGTACATTATATTCCCCGTAACACAGGCTATGAATACGGCATAGATATAACGATAGGCGATAACGTATGGATAGGCGGAAACGTTGTAATCACACCGGGAGTAAAGGTCGGAAACGGCGTTGTTATCGGTGCCGGGAGCGTTGTGACAAAGGATATTCCCGACAACTGCATAGCCGCAGGAAATCCTGCAAGGGTTATCCGTGAAATAACGGACGAGGACAAGCATTATTACTTCAAAAAACGTCGCTTTGACGTTGACGATTACCTGATACCCGACACAATAGACTGGAGCAAAATATGAACACACCGACTTTTGATATAAACAAGGTAGATACCCCGTGCTATGTCACAGAAGAATGCTATCTCAGACGCAACTGTGAGATACTGAAAAGCGTACAGGATATGACAGGCTGTAAGATACTTCTTGCACAGAAAGCGTTTTCGATGTACAGCACCTACCCTCTGATAAGCGGCTATCTCAGCGGTACTACCGCAAGCGGACTTTACGAGGCACGGCTCGGATATGAATATTTCGGCAATGAAACGCACGTTTTCTCTCCTGCCTATACAGATAAGGAAATAAACGAGCTTGCAAAGTACGCAGGACATTTTGTGTTCAATTCAATAAGGCAGTTTGCCCTGCACCGTGACGCAGTAAAGGACAAGCACTGCCTTATCCGTGTAAATCCGAGATTTTCCACACAGGAGGGACACGAGATATACGACCCGTGCGCTCCCGGCTCAAGGCTCGGACAGACGCTTGCTTCATTTGAGGAGGATATAAAGCGTTACGGCGAGGAAATCCTTGACGAAATAGACGGACTTCATTTTCACACCCTCTGCGAGCAGAACAGCGACGACTTAATGCGTACCGCAAAGGAGGTCGAGGTGCAGTTCGGCAAGTATCTTGATAAGATGAGCGTTATAAATTTCGGCGGCGGACACCATATAACAAGGGATGACTACGATATTGACACACTTGTTGAGGTGATAAACCATTTCAAGAATGAATACGGGCTTGAGGTGTATCTTGAGCCGGGCGAGGCTGTCGCTCTGAATGCAGGATTTCTTGTAACAACTGTGCTTGACGTGATAGACGGAAAAATAAACGGCGAGGACGATATAGCGATACTTGACGCTTCAGCCGCCTGCCATATGCCTGATGTGCTTGAAATGCCGTACCGCCCAGTTATCATTCAGCCAAACGGCAATATTGCCGGAGAAAAGGGCGAAAGGGCTGTCACTGTGCGGCTTGGCGGCAACACCTGCCTTGCAGGCGATGTGATAGGAGATTATTCATTCGACGAGCCGCTTAAACCGGGCGACCGCCTTGTGCTGTGCGATATGTCGATATACTCAATGGTAAAGAACAACACGTTCAACGGTATGGCTCTGCCGTCAATATACTATAATACCTCGCTCGGTATGCGGAAAATAAGAGAGTTCTCTTATGATGATTTCAGGTGCAGGCTGTGATTTCGGCTTTAAGCAGAACTATCAGAGAAGCCTTGTTTTCAGCGACAGCCATTTCCATATGGACAAAGCATTTCAAAGGGTAAAACAGCCAAAATAAGCAAAACGGTTGAAAACTAATGTATATGTTGAATACTTTGTTGAAAGTTTTTTGTGCATATCACACAAACTATCGTGAAATGTTTAAGGACTATTGAACAAAAGTGAAAAATAATCGCAGAAAAATTGACAAATTGAAAAATCTTTGTTGACGAACAAAGAACATTTGGATATACTATAGGTACAGAGCGGAGATACCGCATAACATCTCAATGCGGACAGCTCGACGGAAAGATAATACGATTTTACGGAGGTAACCAATCATGTTTGTTAAAGAAGTAAGCGTTAAGAATCAGGTAGGTTTACACGCAAGACCCGCAACATTCTTCATCCAGAAGGCTAACGAGTACAAGTCATCAATCTGGGTTGAGAAGGAAGAAAGAAGAGTAAACGCAAAGAGCCTTCTCGGTATCCTTTCACTCGGCATTGTAGGCGGTACAACTATCAGAATCATTGCTGACGGCTCTGATGAGCAGCTTGCTGTTGACGGCCTTGTAAAGCTCGTTGAAAGCGGTTTTGCAGAATAATTCACACTCCCGACCAAGTAGTGTATATCGGGTAATAACCCGATGTGTAGACGTGTAGAAAAGTGTAGACGGACAGAATTACATTTATAAAGAAACAGCGGGGATTTTGCGTAAAGCAGGTCACCCGCTGTATTTTTATTTAACAGTCTTTACCGTTTAGATTTCAAAGGAGCATTATATTGAAAAGAACAGGAAAAATCGCAGCCGCATTTATCACGGCTTTAACGGCTGTGGCGTCAATAACGGCGTGCAGTGCCGATTATTCGCATATTGACGGCTACAGCGACATAGAAAACGCACGAAAGCTGTATTCCTCGCTGTATTCAGCCGAGATCACGGTTACGGATAAGCAAACCGGTACGGTTACGCAGGAACTGACATTCTGCTACGATAAGAGCGATACCCTATCGTACAGCTATTTCGGCACAGACGGCAAAACAAAATATTATGAATATCACAACGGCTCGGAGTACAACTATTATTCCGACGGCGAATGGCATACTCTTGTGAGCGGCGATAAGGATTATGTATGCTACACACGCACTAACAAGATGTCTATGACCGCAGAGGGCATGATATTCATAAAGCCCGAAAGCGTGACAAGCTCGGAAGTAAAGAATACGGCAGACACAAAGGTAATCACTATGCAGTACGATGTTTCAAAGCTCAACAGCTCAATGGCTTCTCAGCTCGGTCTTGTCGGTGACCTTGACAGCTTCAGCGTTGTGTATACAATTGATAAAGACGGATACTGCACCTCAATGGAGCAGACCGGCACAGCCACAAAGGACGGCGTACAAAGCAAGGTGGATTATCTTATGACCGTCAGCCATATGAATGATATTGCCTCGGTAAGTAAGCCGCAGGTACAGGAAAGTGCGGATAAGTCAGACGCAGAGTAAATTATAAGAATCGCCCGTAGGTTTAGGCTACGGGCTTTGTTTTTAGATAAACTGATTATTGATAAAACCTCATTGTGAAATATATCGCCAACACCGCTGAAAGAATTTTCCGTACTGACAAGCCATTAATATTTTCGTGAGTGTATCAGTGCAACTGCACTAACATTGACCTTTCAAAAAAACGCCGCTAACCTAAGATATATGTACTAATATGCGGACGTGTAGCGTTAAGCGTCCCTGCATTAACAGGTCATACAATGTTCAGGTGGTTATTCGAGTTCAGCCAACACCCCGACGGGGTGGGGGTGTGAGTAAGGAAAGAGGGAGCCACGAGGGAGAGAACCTAAGAGATAGGGAGAGGGGCTGTCAAGTCCAGCGGAGCTTTAGCGGAGTGCACGAGCCTTGCGTGAGCGAGGCTCAGACTTGCACCTAGTCTCTTTGGTTCTTTCCCTCGTTAATATTGACAGGTGTACCCACTCGAATAGCGAACCCGAGAAGTGCTGTCCGATAAACAGAACTATCGGTAGCTTGCTATCGTAGGCAAAGCTGAATAATATAACATAAGTACATCTAATACAAGACTTTTTCAACAATCTGCGCCCGTAGGCTTAGCCTACGGGCTTTTTTGACGCTTTTTCCCGAATATAATCAAAAAACAAAACGAAAATGTTGTGAAAATTTACAAAATAGCTTGATTTGCGTTCTTTTTTATGGTAAAATTAAATAAAATCATAATGGCGGTACTGCGTATATCTGTAAAGCAATCATATTTCACTGCCTTTGATTTCAGCTATTTAATTGCGTTGCCCCACTTTAACAGTTTATCACATTGAACTATTACATACATATTAGCCCAAGGAGGCGAATAAGGTGCAGTTAAACACCAACGGTCAGAAGTTTATAAATATAATAATCGGCTTTTCACGGGATTTTCCCTTTACCGTAAATCCGGGCGAACATTCCGAGAAAACCTACCCTTCTCTTTTAGAGCTGATAAATCCCGATGATATTCCTCCGATAACCGAAATGTTCACTGATGTATCACAGGACGAGGAAAAGCGTTTTGAAGCGCATTGTCGTTTTATGGTGAACGATGAATATCACTGGTTTTTTCTTTCGTGCAAGGCGGTATATGCAGAGTACGGCAGACCTGTGCGTTTTGAGGGAACGATGTGCGATGTATCGACCTACCTTGAAACAGCGGGCGACGACCTTGTATATAACGAATTCCGCAAAAAGCACAACATAAAGCTGTCCGAACTTAAAAAAGGCGCTCCGCGTCTTGCTGATGTGCTTGATGTCGACTACCTTACAAGCATACAGCGTCCTTTTGCCGTGCCACAGCTTTATTCCGCCATATTTGACGAAAAAGGAAAGCTGATATGTGCGCCGAAAACACAGCATAAATCCCTTTCTCCCAATGATTTTGCCTATCAGAAGAAAAAGAATATCCGCATAAATCACCTTATCAGCGGAACGTGGATACTGGGAGCGAAAACGCAGGAATTACTCGATGACAACATTCAGCTGTGGGAAACGCTCGTACAGACCGTTTCCCGTATGGCGAACGCATTTGTTGTAGTTCTTTCGGAGATGGACAATTCGCAGAATGCAAACAAGCTGCTCGGTCAGAATGTCGAGGAGCAGATACTGCTGAATAATATCTACGCTATCATAATGCAGAGCAAAAGCGCAGATATTGCGTTAAACTCCGTCACAGAGCTTATAGGCGATTACTTTCACCTTGACAGGATAACCATAATCGACCGTGATGATTTTACTCAGGAGCTGTGCTGGTGCAAGGATTACAAGTACCGCCACCTCCCTCTTGAAATAGACGGCGATACCGCACTTGACTGTGCCTCGATCCGTGATGATCTGAGCCTTACGTCATCGGCTTTTTCGGATACGGATACCAACGACCTTACAAAGTTCGGTATCAAGTCGTATGCTATCTTCAAGCTGATAAATTCGGGGGCTTTTGACAGTCTTATAATGTTCCAGACGATTGAAAAAGAGCATAACTGGACACAGCGTGAGCGTAAACAGCTCCGCAACATTTCACAGATAATCTCCTCGCTTATGATGCGTAAGGAAACGCAGGATAAGCTGGAGCAGTCGCAGAAGCTTATGCGTCAGCTTGCCTTTTATGACGCTATCTACAATATTCCGAACCGTGCAAGGCTGAACAAGGACCTTGACAAGATAATTAAGCGTAATACAAAAGGCTCGCTTATCGCTTTCAAGGTCACCAACACACGCACTCTGTCCGCAGTTTACGGTCACACCTATTCCGATATGCTGCTGCGCAGTATCGCTCAGTATCTTAAGGACCTGCCCGTAAAGGACATTGGTGTATATTATTTCACAAATGCGATTTTTATGCTTAATCTTCCGGATTGTACCGACAATGAAGCTAAAAATCTTGTCGAAATGCTGATACACCGTTTTTCAAAGCCGTGGAAATTCGGCGAGGATGAGCATTCCATCCATTGCAGTCTTGGCATAGCGTTCTATCCCGAAAACGGCGAGGACGCCGAGGAGCTTTGCAAGGCGGCAAGCACGGCAATGTACCGTGCAAGAGAATTCAAGCAGAACAGCTACGCCTTCTATTCAGGCTCGCTTGAGCGTACAAGAATGTTTGCGGCAAGCCTTGAACAGCATATAAGAGAATGTATAAACGACGGTATGAGAGGCTTTTCACTGCGTTTTCAGCCGTCCTTCAGTGCGGTTGACGGCAGTATAATCGGCTGTGAGAGCTTTGTACGCTGGCACGACGATCAGTACGGCAATATTCCTAACTCAACTTTGTTCCCTATGGCTGAAAATCTCGGCTTATCCCACGTCATAGACGGCTGGGTAATGGAGCGTTCGTGCGAATTCTGCAAGGAGATACAGGACGCAGGCTTTGAGAATTTTACCGTCAGCGTAAATCTTACCGCAGGCGAACCGCAATCTGCCGAAATCGTAACGCAGGTACGTCACGCTCTTGAAGAAAGCGCACTCCCTCCGTCCTCTCTGATACTCGAAATTCCTGTAAAGGCCAACATTTTCTACAGCGACAGCACCCATATCCTGCACGATCTGCGTACTCTCGGTGTAAATATTGCCATAGATAAATACGGCACGGGGAATATTTCGTTAAAGGTCCTCAAAAACTCATACGTCAACCTTGTGAATCTTCCGGCAAAGCTGTTTATGAATCACGAGGACGAATTTGACACTGAGCTTGTAAGCTCGGTCATCCATCTTGCAAAATGCCGTGAGCTTACCGTATGTGTAAAGGGCATTGAGGACAAGGAACAGCTCGATACCGTGCAGAAGTTCGATATTGACAGGATACAGGGCTACTACTGTTCACGTCCGCTGTCGCTGACGGAAGCAAAGACAGTATTTACCGAAAGTATAAGAATAAAGGGATGCTGAGCGTATCCTCAGACTGTCGATAAACCCACGCACCGCAAAAATGCAGAAAAGTAAACCGGCGCAAACTAAAAATCCGATAAATAAAAAAAATTTCGCACAGCCGTAAAAAAACGGCTGTGCGAAAGCATTTTGGCTTACTGCGTCAACCGCCCCTCAACGTACCTTTGTACGCCTGTCGGGGCGGTTTCCTTGTCTGCGTGTGTTTCTCAACGTCTGCTGCGTGCCGTAAGACCGCAGGATGTATTTTAATGTCACTTGTTGAAAAAGTCGAAGAATTGTTGATAATTCTTCGGCTTTTTGTATTTAATTTGAAAAATTGATGTAAAGAACGCTTTTATTTGCAATTCGCTTGAAAAGAGCGCATTTTTCGAGTATAATATATTTATCTGTAATTGTAAAATCAACTGCGGCTGAAACCGCATTTGTATTAAAAGGAACACAGCTTTATGAAACTTATTCTAAGCAAAATTAAGACCTATTTCGGAAAACTTGATAAGCTGCTGCTGTTCATGTGTATGGGCATTGCTTGCTTTGCCGTATTTATCCAGTATACCCTTTATGAAAACGATATAAGCTCGGCGGTTACCGCAAGCCAGTATAAAACGCAGATCATAGCCTTTATCGCAGGAATTGTAATAGCGATGGCACTGGCGGCAATCAACTATAAATATCTGGCAAAGCTCTGGTTTATATACGTTCCGTTGGCAATGGGGCTGACATTACTGCTGTTCACCCCTCTCGGAATACAGCGTGAAGGCGCAGATGATATAGGCTGGCTCGATCTCGGTATAATGACGATACAGCCGTCTGAGATACTGAAGCTCGCTTTTATACTTTCGCTTGCCGTTCATCTGTCAAAGGTCGAGGACAGAATGAACGAGCCGATACACTTTATCCTGCTGTGCATTCACGGGGCGATACCTACACTGCTTATAAGGCAGACGGGTGACGACGGCTCGGCTTTGGTATTCCTGTTCATCTTCATATGCATGATGTTTGCGGCAGGTCTTTCGTGGAAATATCTTGTAATGATAGCGGTGGCTATCCCTCCGGCTGTCTACGTTTTATGGAATTACCTTATGCAGCCGCACCAGCAGAAACGTTTTCAGGTGCTCTGGGACGCACAGATGCAGGAGGACGAGGCACTGGGAATATATATGCAGCAGCGTGTGGGAAAAATAGCCTTAGGCTCGGGCGGACTTACGGGGCTTGGGCTTTCGGGAGGAGATTATACTTATGTTCCCGAAATTCACAACGACTTCATTTTTTCATATATCGGAATGACTATGGGTCTGCTCGGCTGTCTTCTGGTAGTAGGGCTTATAGCGGCTCTGTCGCTTAAGATTCTGTCAAATGCAAGCGGTGCAAAGGACACTCTCGGCAGACTTATCTGCATAGGCGTATTTGCTCTTATAGTATTCCACACAACAGTAAATATCGGAATGGTACTCGGCATCGCTCCCGTTATCGGCATACCGCTCCCGTTTTTCAGTGCAGGCGGCACATCGGGAATGTGTCTGTTTGCGGCAATAGGGCTTGTGCTGAGCGTAAGCTATCATAATTCGACCAAGTACAGAATGTTCTATACGGAAAAGGATTAAACTCCCTACGGGGACAGACTATCGAAAAGCCTCTATTATTATCAAAAAATGGGGTTGAGGGGCGTAGCCCCCAACAGGGTCTAGGGGCGGTAGCCCCACATTCAGCCCTGGCACGGATGCCGGGCGTGTATGCACAAGGGCTTTGCACGATGCAAAGCCAACCAAGCATACACAGCCTTTCACCGAGGGGAAGGGGTTTGGGGTTTCGGCAAGGATGCCGAGATAGAACGCCCAAAGGCTTTGCAGGACGCAAAGCCCACAAAGCGTTCTTATAGGGATGGAGAATTTGCTCTATTTTATAAAAAACAGACTTTTTCTAAAAGCTGACTCCCTACGGGAGAAAAAATAAATCAGATAAAGCAAAAATGAAAGGAAACGATCATGGCAAAAAAGACAATTCACACCCTTGAGGAGATTTATCCGGAAAGTGCTGTAGCGGTGCAGAGAGAAAGATATGAAAAATCTGCGGAGGAATTCAGGAGCATCTTCGGCGACAGCGATCAGCTTCGTTATTTTTCCGCACCCGGCCGTACAGAAGTAGGAGGCAACCACACCGACCACAATCACGGCAAGGTGCTTGCGGCAAGTGTAAACCTTGACGTTATCGCCGTTGTAGAGCCTACAGATGACAACATCATCACGATAAAGAGCGAGGGCTTCCCCGAGGATTCGGTTGACATATCTGACCTTTCTGTTCACGAGAATGAAAAAAATTCATCTGCCGCTCTTATAAGAGGTGTTGCCGCCGGTTTTAAGAACAACGGTCTGAATATAGGCGGTTTCAGAGCTTACACAACGTCAAACGTTATGAAGGGATCGGGTCTTTCAAGCTCTGCGGCATTTGAAGTACTTATAGGAAATATACTTTCGGGCATATACAACGCAGGCAGTACCAGTGCGGTGAAAATCGCTCAGATAGCGCAGTACGCCGAGAACGAATATTTCGGCAAGCCCAGCGGACTTATGGATCAGATGGCAAGCTCGGTCGGCGGTTTCGTTGCTATCGACTTCAAAAATACACAGGCACCTATCATCGAGAATATCCCCGTTGATTTCTCGTCATACGGACACGCACTGTGCATAATTGATACAAAGGCAGATCATGCCGACCTTACAGACGAATATGCCGCTATCCCCCGTGAGATGAAAGCTATAGCAGGCTACTTCTCCGCAGAATGTCTGCGTGAGATCTCCCGTGCGGATGTAATACTCAATATGGGTATCCTAAGGCAGAAGTACGGCGACCGTGCCGTTTTGCGTGCGCTCCATTTCTTTGAGGAAAACGAGCGTGTGGACAAGCTGGCACATTCGCTGAGGCATCAGCATTTTGATGATTTCCTAAGCTCGATAAACGAAAGTGGAAACTCAAGCTACAAGTACTTACAGAATATTTTTGCCGTTTCGGACTATACGCATCAGGCGGTAGGCATAGCACTGAACGTTGCGGAACACGCTCTTGCAAGAAAGGGTGCGTGCAGAGTTCACGGCGGAGGCTTTGCCGGTACTATTCAGGCATTTGTTCCGCAAGATATTTTAAAGAGCTTTATAGTTGATATAGAAAAGGTATTCGGTGCAGGAAGCTGTCACGTTCTTTCGATACGTCCCGTCGGAGGTACTGAGGTACAGCTCTGATTGCGACGGGTAAAACAAAACAGCCCTTTCGGGCTGTCAGCTTGTAGAAAAAGTCTGTTTTTTCAAAAAAGTGCTTGTTCTCAATCCCTATCCCCAAACCCCTTTCCCCCGGTGAAAGGCTGTGTATGCTTGGTTGGCTTTGCATCGTGCAAAGCCCTTGTGCATACACGCCCGGCATCCGTGCCGGGGCTGAATGTGGGGCTGCCGCCCTCACCCCGCTTGGGGCTACGCCCCAAACCCCATTTTTGATAACGATAGAGGTTTTTCGACTGACCGAACAGCCCTTTCGGGCTGTAATGTATATCGTCAGATGACAAACTCCTCATACTCATACTTATGCAGCTTGTCCACAAGGGCGGTTACGGCAATGCCGTTTTCGAGGTACTCCTCGCTCAGCACCTTTCCGTGTGAGTGGAGAGCCGCCGCAAGTCCCGACTTGTCATACGGTATCAGCATTTCCATACGGCTTACCTTGTCGGTAAGATTATCCGATATGGCTTTCAGCAGTTCGTCAAATCCCGTGCCGTTCTTTGCGGAAATCATTACGGTATTTTCTGCGGGCGGCAGTTCATAATCGAGCTTGTCGCATTTATTGAGAACGGTTATTACCGGTATTTCGCCGCATCCAAGCTCCGACAGCAGAGAAAGCGTTGTTTGTGCCTTTTCTCTTGCCTCAGGATCGGACGCATCGCAGACGTGCAGGATAATATCCGCACTTGCCGCTTCTTCAAGCGTTGACTTGAACGCTTCTACAAGGTGGTGAGGAAGCCGTCTTATAAGCCCTACGGTATCTACAAGCGTAAGACTTCTTCCGTCGGGCAGTTCTATTGCCCTTGATGTAAGATCCAGCGTTGCGAACAGTTTGTCCTCCGCAAGAACGCCTGCACCTGTAAGTGCATTGAGCAGGGTCGATTTTCCGGCATTCGTATATCCTACGATAGCACCGACGCATACGCTGTCTTTCTTACGGCGGCGACGTGACAGATCACGACGTTTTTCAAGCTCTTTAAGCTCATCGCTGAGTTTATCTATTCTGCGTCTTATGTGACGGCGATCGGTTTCAAGCTGGGTTTCACCCGGTCCTCTCGTTCCTATACCGCCGCCAAGACGTGACAATGACGTACCTATTCCCATAAGGCGTGGCAGACGGTATTTAAGCTGAGCCAGTTCAACCTGAAGCTTTCCCTCGTTTGTCACTGCTCTGCCGGCGAATATGTCAAGTATAAGCATTGTGCGGTCGATAACACGCACCGAGGTTATATCCTCGATATTGCGTATCTGGCTTGAGCTTAACTCCATATCAAATATAATAAGCTGTGCGTCAAGGTCCTTTGCGGCGGCACTGAGTTCTTCAATCTTGCCCTCGCCCAGAATTGTCGCACTTTCGATAGCAGGACGTTTCTGAATAATACGGCATACTGTCACCGCACCTGCGGTTTCAGCCAGTTCTTCAAGCTCATCCATAGATATTTCCGCATCATATTCGCCGGTATCTACTCCTGCGAGTATGGCACGGGTTAATTCGTTTTCCTTTAAGATCGGATTGTTTACGGCTGATTCGTTCATAATGTTCCTTTCCGTTTTATAAATAATCAATAATAAAGTAAATTTATGCGGTAATCCGCAAAAGGTGGTAATCTTTATGAAGTTCAAAGAATACGACGTAATAATTGTCGGCACAGGCGTTTCAGGTCTTTATGCCGCACTCAACCTTGACAGCAGTATGCAGATACTTATGCTCTCAAAGCGTGAGCTGACGCTGTGCAACTCGGCTCTCGCACAGGGCGGTGTCGCCGCTGTAATGGACACGTCAAACGACAACTACGAACTGCACATCAAGGATACTCTTATAGCCGGCGGCTACAAGAACAATATCGACAATGTACGCATACTTGTCGAGCAGGGTCCGAAGGACGTTAAGAATCTGCTCAATTACGGAGTTGACTTTGACAGAAAGCAGGACGGCTCAATCGACCTTACCCTTGAGGGCGGTCACTGCCGTCACAGAATCGCTCACCACAAGGACAGCACCGGCTTTGAGATAGTTACTTCGCTTATCGAGGGGGTAAAGAAGCTGTCCAATGTCACAATTCTTGAAAACACTCACCTGCTCGGTCTTACCAAGCGAGGCGACGATTTCCTGTTTGATGTGCTTCACGAAGGAAAGCACAGTTATTATACCACAAAGAACACCATACTTGCAACAGGCGGTATAGGCAGAGTTTACGATTATACAACAAACTCTGCGATAGCAACGGGCGACGGCATACAGTTTGCTTATAATATGGGGGCTGATATTCAGCATTTAAGCTATGTGCAGTTCCACCCCACAGCCTTTGCCGACCACGAAAACCGTGAGTGCTTCCTTGTATCCGAGGCGGTACGAGGCGAGGGTGCATATCTGCTCAACTGCAACAAGGAACGTTTTATGCACAAGTATGAGCCTGAACGTAAGGAGCTTGCTCCCCGTGACGTAGTTTCAAAGGATATGATGAAAGAGCAGAAGGAAACAGGCAGTGACAAATTCTATCTTGATATTTCGTACAAGGATTCCGAATTTATCAAAAACCGCTTCCCTATGATATATAATAAGGTTCTTGAAAAGGGCTACGATATGACCAAAGAGCCTATCCCGATATACCCCTGTCAGCACTATCTTATGGGCGGTATCGGCGTAAACGGACACGGCGCTACGAATGTAAAGGGTTTATATGCCGCAGGAGAATGTGCACATACCGGCGTTCACGGCATCAACCGCCTTGCAAGCAATTCTCTGCTTGAAGCGCTGGTATTCAGCCGTCTTATCGCAGAGGACATAAACAAGAACAATACCCACAGAGAGCTTGGAACGCTTGAGGCTGATTATCCCTCGCCCGACGGCAAGCCGCTCCCTAAGGGAATACGCACCGAGATAAGACACATAATGCAGCGTTCTTATTTCGTCGTACCTGACTATGTTGAAGCGGCAAAGGATATAAAGCGTGTAACGGAACTGAAGGATCTGCTCGATAACGGCGGTTTTGAGGTAACTCCCGACTATATCGAAGCAAAATCACTGACGACAGTTGCTTACATAATCCTCAGCGAAGTAGTTGCAGAGGGAAAGGAAAAGGGCATTATATAATGAAATTATTACAGTTTTACGTTGACGATCTGATAAAAAGAGCGATAACAGAGGATATAAACTACATAGACAGCACCACCGACCTGCTTATTGATGAGGACGATATTTCGGAGGCATATTTTGTATCAAAGGCTGACGGCGTTCTTGCGGGAATTGATGTTGCAATGCGTGTTTTCACATTACTTGACGACACTATCGAGATGAATATTCATTTCAAGGACGGCGACGCTATAAAGAAGGGCGATGTTATCGCCGAGTTCAAGGGTCACACCTGCGCTATGCTGAAGGCTGAGCGTACAGCGCTCAATCTTTTACAGCATATGAGCGGTATTGCAAGCTACACAAACAAGTGCGTAAAGGCAGTCGAGGGTACTGATGCTTCTATCGCAGATACGAGAAAAACGCTCCCCGGCTTACGTCCTTTGCAGAAATACTCCGTAGTGGCAGGCGGCGGAAGAAACCACCGCTACAATCTTACCGATGCGGCAATGCTCAAGGACAACCACATTGACGCATACGGCGGTATAACGCAGGCTGTTACAGCTCTGCGTAAAAAAGCGGGACATATGCTTCAGATTGAGGTCGAGGTACGCAACTTTGACGAGCTGAACGAGGCGCTTGCGGTAAAGGCAGACGTTATTATGCTTGACAATATGAGCTGTGAGGATATGAAGAAAGCGGTAGAAATAACCGCAGGCAGAGCAAAGCTGGAAGCCAGCGGAAACGTAACGCTCGATAATATCCGTGACGTTGCGCTGACGGGCGTTGATATAATCAGCCTCGGTGCGCTTACTCACAGCGTGACAGCTTTTGATATTTCGATGAAGTGGAAGAAAAAGGCATGACAAACTGTGATTACTGCGTAAACTATGTTTATGACGATGAGTACGACTGCTACACCTGCCTTGTAAATCTTGACGAGGATGAAATGTGCCGTTTTATAACGGGCGACAACTACAACTGCCCGTATTTCAGAAACGATGATGAATACGAACTTGCAAGAAAGCAGTAACGCTGAAAGGAAAAGCTATGACAAAGATACCGAGAGGCGACAAATCATATATCGGAAAGGCTGTCACTGTGACGGTTGACCGACCGATAGGCACGCATCACCCCAAGCACCCGGAGATAGTATATCCGATAAACTACGGCTATGTCGAGGGGCTTCTCGGCGGTGACGGCGAGGAACAGGACGTATATATTCTCGGTGTTGATAAGCCTGTTGACAAGGCAGAGTGCGTTATCATCGCAACTGTTATGCGTACAGACGATAACGAGGACAAGTGGGTAGGAGTGCCGTCTGAGCTTGTCGGCTCTGAGCTTTGCTGTGAGTGCAATATAGTAAACGCCGTTCATTTTCAGGAGCAGTTCCACACCTCTGAGATATTTGCCTTATACGAAAAGACCTGCGGTGCAGTAATGTACACAGGGGACGGCGATGACCGCAGATATTTTCTTATCAAGAACAACAGCGGTCATATCGGCTTTCCGAAGGGTCACATCGAGTACGGCGAGAACGAGCGTGAGACCGCTCTGCGTGAGGTTTTCGAGGAATGCGGACTTGAAGCGGAATTAGATGAAGATTTCCGTGCGGAGTACACATTCCACACACTTGACAACACCGAAAAGACAAGCGTATTCTTTGCAGGAAGGTTTGACAGGGATGCCGCCGTGAAGATTCAGCAGGAAGAAGTAATAGGCGACTGGCTGTTAAGCTACGGGGACGCTATGAACAAGCTGAACTGGGAGCAGGACAAGGCGATTTTAAAAGCCTGCGAGGAATATCTCAATTCAAAGCAGAATTAATTATATATCTGTAAAAATACCCTTGCGAAACGTTTTGGAGTTTGCAAGGGTATTTCAGCTTAATTAAAACTATATTGTTTGATGTGTTTCTGTTATATCATTTAGCGTTTATCTATGATAACAAGCTACCGATAGTTCTTTTTGTCGGACAGCACTTCTCGGGTTCGCTATTCGAATCAATGCACTTGTCAATATGAAAGAGGGAGACAACCAAAGGGATCAGGACAAGGGACTTGACAGCCCCTCTCCCTGTCCCTTAGGTTTTCTCCCTCTTGCTCCCTCTTTCCTTACCCATACCCACACCCCGTCGGGGTGTTGGCTAAACTCGAATAACCACCTGAACATTGTATATCTTGTCAATGCAGGGACGCTTAACGCTACACGTCCGCATATTAGTACATATATCTCAGGTTAGTGGCGTTTTTGTGAAAGGTCAATGTCAGTGCAGTTGCATTGATAAGGTCACGAAAATATTAATATCTTATCGGTTAGGAAAGTGTTTTTGGCGATGTTAGTGAAATTTTTCACAGTACAGCTTCAACAATAGGTTTTTTCTACAAAGTAAAATACCCTTGCGAAACGTTTTGAAGTTTGCAAGGGTATTTCTTTATATTTTTGCATATGGAAAAGGACGGGCAGAACCCGTCCTTTGAAAAAGCGTATTCAGCGCAGAACTTACTTGAGTTCGATCTTAGCGCCAGCTTCTTCGAGCTTAGCCTTGATTTCCTCAGCTTCAGCCTTAGAAGCGCCTTCCTTGATAGCCTTAGGAGCAGATTCAACAAGCTCCTTAGCTTCCTTAAGGCCAAGACCGCAAACGTCCTTAACTGCCTTGATAACAGCCATCTTAGCATCACCGAATGATGCGAGAACTACGTCAAATTCTGTCTTTTCTTCAGCTGCTGCTGCGCCGCCTGCTGCGGGGCCTGCTACTGCAACTGCTGCTGCAGATACACCGAATTCTTCTTCGAGAGCCTTAACGAGCTCGTTGAGCTCTAATACTGATAAGCCCTTTACTTCTTCAATCATAGCTAAAATTTTCTCTGAAGCCATTTTAATTATCCTCCGTTAATATGTTTTCATTGTTTGTGTTACGGCAGGTTTATGCCGCCGATTTCGTCCGTACAGAAATTATTCTGCTGATTCGGACTGCTTCTTCTCGATTTCGCTTACTGCGATAGCGAGCTTCTGGATAGGGGACTGAAGCATAAATACCAGCTGTGCAAGCAGTGTTTCCTTTGTGGGGAGCTTTGCGTATGCAACAACTTCGTCCTTGCTGATGCCCTTACCGTCAACGAATCCCTTCTTGATTGAGAATGATCCGTTGCTTGCTTCTTCCTGCTTGTACAGGATCTTAGGAGCAGTTACGATGTCTTCCTCTGCGAGTGCGAGAGCTGTTGTTCCTTCGAGAACATCCTCAATACCCTCAACGCCTGCCATCTCAGCTGCACGCTTTAAAAGAGTGTTCTTAACTACAAAGTAGTCAACACCTGCCTCACGAAGTTCCTTTCTCAGAACTGTGTCATCGGCAACTGTGATACCGCTGTAATCAACGAGCACACCGCAAGCGGACTTCTTGAGCTTTTCAGCGAGTTCAGCAACGTAATTCTGCTTTACCTGTAAAACTTTCTCACTAGGCATATTGTTTTCTCCTTTCGTGATTTACTGTTCGTAAAAAGGAAAAACATTTAATAAAAATGCCCTCCTCTGTAAGACAGAAAAGGGCAGAAAATTCAGTATTCTTCCCATTCCTCGGCAGGTGAGCATATGCTCGTTAGCGGTAAACCGACCTGCTGTCTTTAGAACAGCGTGATTATTATATCATATTAAAATGCGGTTGTCAAGTAGTTTGACTTAAATTTTTTCAGTCTGTCAGCACATTTGAATATATAACTCTTTTTCGGGGCGTTATCTTACACTTAGCGAAAAGATCGCTTACCGTCACAAACGTGTATCCCTGCCTTTTAAGCTCCGGGATTATCGTATCGAGCGCCTGTACCGTGCGGAAATTGCCCTCCATATCGTGCAGAAGTATTATCATACCGTTTTGCGCCTGATCGATTATACGCTTACTGCGTTCTTCTGCGGATATTTCGTCAAGCCAGTCCTCCGCACCGTTTCCGCAGATAAATGTCAGCGGTATATCGTCATACATACTGTCGCAAAGCGCAATATACGGCGGACGGAAAAATTTCGGGGCGACACCGCCTGTTATCTGCTTTATCTTATCGTTTGTGTATTCAATTTCAGCCTTTATTTCTTCGCTTGTCTGCTGAGGCATCGCACTGTGCGTCCTGCTGTGGTTGCATATCTCACAGCCGTACTCAAAGCATTCACGGGCTATCCTTGCGCTTTCCTCGTTTATGTTATCGCCTACAAGGAAAAAGCTGCCCGTAACGTTATGCTTTTTCAGCATTTCAAGCACCTGCGGCGTTGTGACGGTGTTCGGTCCGTCGTCAAATGTAAGCGCTATGTACTTATTCTCCATCTTCTGCTCCTTTTTTTCTTGCTGGATACAACACATCTACAAAGCGAAACAGCGACAGCGAAAATACGATATTCGTCACGCTGTTGCAGAAATAATATCCCATAAAATTAGTTCTTTCGACCGAGCCGTAAAAAACGAAAACGCTCGAAAAGTATATAAGCCCCGTAATAAGATATATCGCAGGACATATCATAGCGGCTTTTCTGCTCATTGTACCTCGTACAAGCTGTATCATAACTATCGAGTCCAGAAGAAGAAATATATCCATAACAAGATACAGCGTTACATTATATTCCCCACCGGAAACGAAGCCGTTTTCCGATATGAACGACAAGTCATACACAAGGCTCGGTGCTATGCCTATAATGCACATATAGGGGATAAGGGCGAACATTTTTCTGCTTTCCCTGTAATAAAAGACCGCTACAGAAACAGAAAACCACAGATACATTATAAGAGTAGACGGTATAGATGCCACATACGCTCCGCAGTTTATACAGCCTGCCGATATAATGTGCGGCATATAGTCGATTATCTCGAATACGCCCTGTACTCCGACAAGCAGTGACAGCACAAGCAATAGCAATGCGTGCGCCAGCAGAAACGTTTCGCTTTTTTCGGTTTGTGTTTTATTGCTCAGCATGAATTACCTCCGTTTCTGCGGACTCAATATCAACAAGACATTTTTTCCGCCATTTGCCGCCCTTATATCTGATAAGACACATTACTGCTGTCAGCACCCAGGTAAGACAGGTCGTTGTCCATACCGCCCACATTCCCACTCCGGGTATATTAACAAGTATTGCCGCAAAGCCTATTCTGCCTACTACCTCGGCAAGTCCGTTCAGAAATGCAAATCCTACATCGCCCGCACCGTTTAAAAGTCCTCTTGTCGTGTGGATAAAGCCCAGCGGAACATAAAAGCAGGCAGACAGCTCTCTGCTGTAATATTTCATAGTCAAGACCAATATAATCCTCGGCTTGTGACAAGTTGGTCAACGCATTGCCATAATCGCCTTGTTCTGTATTAATCATGGATATCATTTTATATATTTGACCTTTAACTGAAGTATCACAGTTACTTTCAAGTGCTCTTGTTAAGCTTTGTACGGTTTTTGAAGAATGGCCACTCATTGCCTGGGCATATCCAAGAAGAAAGAAAATGTTTCCGTTGTTCTTATCTTTCTCAGTAGCAGTTTTAAAATAGTGTTCCGCCATTTCAGCACTTCCCAGTGAAAGCGCAGCTTTGCCGGCGCACACATACCCTTCCGCTTTTGAGTCATCTTTATTGATTGCTTCCTGCGCCTTTTTTAATGACACTTCAAATTGGTTTCCTGCAAATGCAAGGTTAACATCAGAAATCAGTTTCTCGTAGTTCATATACTTTTCACCGCCTATTTTTCACAGTCTTATTTACCGTTTTCACTTATCGTCATTTTGAATATTATACCTCATACCCATCTACTTTAACTATATGACCATGAAGGACATAAATTTGCATGGCTACCGATTCCATCATATCAGATGTGTATTCGTTTCCACTCTCGAAGAAAAAATCAAACTGTCCAGCCATTTCTTGCTGATTAGAGTGAGAATAGCGAGCATCAATCATAGCATAGCAATAGACTATACTATATAGTTTTAAGCCCTTAAATATCAACTCACCATCTCTATCCCGGAACTCATCGGTTTTCAACCATGGGATAAAACGCTCTTTAATTATATTATCTATTCCTTCTTTTTTCAGCGTTTCAAAATCATAAGGTAAACGTTCCATGCTTGCGTCTATATTGTATTCGACTTCGACAGGTATTTCCCCGTAGCTATAATTTGTTATAATGCTCTTGGGAACAGCTTCATTTTGAGGTTTAGGGGACAGTTTTTTGAACAGATTCATTGCAATCTCCTTCTTTACGTTTGTTTTAGAAAATATCCAGTAGTTGCTCCTTTTACAATAGAAGTATGCTTTTATTCTTTATTTTCTGTTTCCATTCAATGAACACTTGTTCGGGCTGAAAATCACTTGGCAAATCCTTCTCATATTTTAACTCAAATTTAAATTTACTATCCTTGCATCGGAATTTCATTTTATACACGATCGGTTTTTCGCAATTTTCTGCTTCAAATAGATTGGACAACCGTTCAGCATCTTTTCGTATTAAATCACAAAAATAAGACATCGTAGCGGGAGGGTACTCCAATTCATCCATATCCTATGTTTCTTTACCAAATCTAAAGATAACATTAAAATAATACTTGTTTTCCCTGTAATAAAAGACCGCTACAGATACAGAAAACCACAGATACATTATAAGAGTAGACGGTATAGATGCCACATACGCTCCGCAGTTTATACAGCCTGCCGATATAATGTGCGGCATATAGTCGATTATCTCGAATACGCCCTGTACTCCGACAAGCAGTGACAGCACAAGCAATAGCAATGCGTGCGCCAGCAGAAACGTTTCGCTTTTTTCGGTTTGTGTTTTATTGCTCAGCATGAATTACCTCCGTTTCTGCGGACTCAATATCAACAAGACATTTTTTCCGCCATTTGCCGCCCTTATATCTGATAAGACACATTACTGCTGTCAGCACCCAGGTAAGACAGGTCGTTGTCCATACCGCCCACATTCCCACTCCGGGTATATTAACAAGTATTGCCGCAAAGCCTATTCTGCCTACTACCTCGGCAAGTCCGTTCAGAAATGCAAATCCTACATCGCCCGCACCGTTTAAAAGTCCTCTTGTCGTGTGGATAAAGCCCAGCGGAACATAGAAGCAGGCAGACAGCAAAAGTGCCTTTGCACCTATATCTATAACCTGTTCTTCGGTAACGAAGAAGCCGACTATGTATCTGCTTGTAAAAGCGAACACACCGAGCATCAGCAAACCGAAAGCGGTCGATATAAGCATTGAACGGTGATAGCCTTTCACCACTCTGTCCGGCTTTGCCGCTCCGACATTCTGACCGGCAAAGGTCGAAAGCGCCGTGCCGAGCGAATTGAAGGGCTGTTGTATAAGCTGTTCTACACGCATTGTCGCAGTGTATGCGGCTACTACTATATCTCCGAATGAGTTTGCGGTCTTCTGAAGTGAAATCATCGACACGGAAACAAGCGCATTCTGCAAAGCTATGGGAGTACCCGTTTTCATACAACGTACAAACTGCTCCCTGCGAAGCCTGAGATGCTCTCTTTTCAGCCGGAAATATTCGTTTTTCTTTACCGCAAACAAAATACTTCCGACAGCGGAAACTCCCTGTGCGATAACTGTAGCGAGCGCCGCACCGACTACCCCCATACCGAATACCATTACAAAAAGCAGGTCAAGTCCTACATTCAGTATACTTGCGACAATAAGAAAATACAGCGGAGTTTTTGAATCCCCGAGCGCACGAAGCACCGAGTTTATCCAGTTGTAGCCTGCTACCGCAATCGTTCCTGCACAGGCTGTGCGCATATACTCCGTAGCGTTTGCAAGTATGTTCTGCGGAGTGTCGAGCATCTGCAAAAGAAGATGCGCAAAGGCTACCGAAATAATCGTCAGCCCCAGCCCTACAAAGCCGAGCGCATAAGCCGAGTTTGCGATAAAACGCTTTACATCGTCGTGCCGCCCCGCTCCGAAGCTCTGTGCTATCAGTATTCCCGCACCTGCCGAAAGTCCGTTGCACAGCGTGTAAAACAGGAACGTTATCGAGCCTGTCGCACCAACCGCCGCCAGTGCCTCGTGACCTAGATAACGTCCGACTATTACCGAATCGACTATATTATAAAACTGCTGGAACAGATTTCCCGCAAGCAAGGGCAGAGTGAACATAAGTATGTGCTTAAGCTCACTTCCCTGCGTCATATTTCTTACATATTTGTTCATATATTCTACCGTACAACATCGTTTTATTTTGTTCGGGCAAAGCCAATAGATATAGAGATTATAACCCTTTTTTACGGTACTGTCAATAATGCATCGTGCTTAATATATTGTAACTGTGTACAAATAAGAACGGGGAATACTGTCGGAATGACGAAAAATGTAACGTCGGGAATTGTCGCACCGCCGTGAATATTGACAAACGGTGCGGAATATGACATAATTATCTTGGATAAGTATCCGGTAAACAAAACAGCTGAGATAATCCGAAAGGAAAAGCAAATGAAATTAAGAAAACGGATAATCGCCGGTTTTCTGTCGGCACTGTTCATATTATGTTCCGTGTCGCTTCCGGTTGCGGCGGCGGCTGACCCGTACACCTGGGACGGCACCTCCGTGCTTGCGGCGGACAGAACCTATTACATAAAAAGCAATATAACACTCGGCAAAAGCCTTACTGTACCGGCAGGTACTGTTATGGTACTGCTCAGAGGAACATCCGTTACCGTGCCATACGGTATTACCCTTGATATAAAGGGCAGACTTGTTGCGGATAACGGCGCATCGCTTATAATAAACGGCACGCTCAATACCTACGGCGGTTCTGCTCTGGATATTGACGGTACGATGTCTGCGAGCGGAAGATCTGCGGTTTCGCTGTCGGGCGTTACGCTACTTTCCGATACGGCACAGACGGCATTCGCAGGCACTCTTGATGTGAATTCGGACTTTACCTCTTACGGCGAGATAGGTGTGACAGGCACTGCTCGCTTTAATGCAAAAAGCTATATCGGCGGAAAGCTGGAGATAAGAAACAATGCGCAGGTCATAAACACAGGTGCTATGACGCTCGGAAACGATTGTTCATATACGCTGAAGGGTATGTTCACAAACAGCAAAAACGGCAGTGTCACCGACAACCGCAGAGCCTATGACAACTCGGCAATGTCTGTCGAAACTATATCGCTGTATACAACAGACGCACTGACGGGAATTGACGTTTCGTGGGCGCAGGGCGACACGATAGACTGGGCAAAGGTTAAAAGTTCGGGCATCGACTTTGCTATGATACGTTCAAGCCGTGGCAGAATAAGCGACGATTACCCTATGACGAGCGATACATATTTTCACGAGAATATGAAAGGCGCTATGCAAAACGGCATTCCTGCCGGAGTGTATCACTACTGCTATGCCGAAACGGTCGAAGAAGCGAGAGATGAGGCTAAATTTGTACTCAGCCTTATTTCCGGCTATGAGATAAGCTACCCCGTAGTATTTGACATAGAGGATCAGTGGTATGTAAAGAACGGCTATTCAAAGCAGACCCTCACCGCAATGGCAGAAGCGTTCTGCGAGGAGATAGCTAACGCAGGCTATCTGCCTGTCGTATATTCCTACGCTTCGTTTTTCAACAGCTACCTTGATATGACGGCGCTTTCAAAGTATCCCGTGTGGGTGGCTCACGTTGACACCGACAAGCCTGCATACAGCGGAACATATTTTATGTGGCAGTATTCGTGGGAGGGCAGTATCAGCGGAATCGACGGCGATGTTGATATGGATCACTGCTATGTTGACTTTGATGCGTATACAAGGAAGTTCGGGCTGAATGGGAGGAAGTAAGTTCGGATAACGGATATAAAAGTATCGGCGGCTCGGTAACACTACCGAGCCGCCGCTCTATATTGCTTTATATAACCGCTTAATCTGCGTTTTTGTTTGTCATTTCCGATTCAGGTTCAACCGGCAAAGCAACATTCTTCTGCCAGTATCCGTACTTCTTCCTCTTTATGATAAGGAACATCAGCGACAGCAGGAAAGCGAAAAATTCCGCCACAACATTCGCCATCCATATACCGTCAACGTCGAAAATAAGGGGCAGTATAAGGATGCTTGAAACCTGGAATATAAGCGTTCTCATAAACGACACAGCAGCAGAGATAGCGCCGTTTCCGAGTGCGGTGAAGAACGATGAGGTGAATATATTGAAGCCTGCAAGCAAAAAGCACAGCGAGAATATTCTGAAAGCGTGACGTGTCTGCTCGTAAAGCTCTGCGTCATAGCCGACAAATATCTTTGCGAGAGGGCTTGCAAGCACCGCCGACAATGCGACAAGGGTTACTCCCGCTATCGCCGCAAAGCAAAGGCTCTTTTTGAGCATATTGTTCAGTTCATAACGGTTCTGCGCTCCGTAGTTGAAGCCTATCACGGGCGCACATCCGATAGCATATCCGACAAATATCGCTATGAAAATAAACTGCACATACATCATTACGCCAAAGCTCGAAACGCCGTTTTCGCCTATGTATTTCATAAGCTGGAAGTTGTAGATTATACTTACGACCGATGAGGAAATGCTCGACATAAGTTCCGATGAACCGTTCGCACAGGCACGCAGGAGCGGTCTTATCTCAAGCCTTGTCTTAGTAAGACGCAGTATGCTTGAGTTCGGACGGAGAAAGTAGATAAGTGGGAATATTCCGCCGACACATTCGCTGATGCCCGTAGCAAATGCCGCACCTGCAACGCCAAAGTCCATAAGACCTACAAATACAGCGTCAAGTATGATATTCGTACAGCCTGCCATAATAGTTGAAATAAGTCCGAGCTTCGGCTTCTCGGCGGCAATAAAAAAGCTCTGGAATACGTTCTGGAGCATAAAAGCCGTTGTAAAGGAAATAACTATTCTGCCGTAAAGCACACAGTCGCCCAGCATTTCAGGAGTTGCGCCGAAGAACACCGCAACGTTTTCGGTAAAGATAAGACCGAATGTTGTTAGTACCGCACCAAGTATCACCGTCAGCATTATCATCATTGTGAAATAGCGTTTTGCCGTCTTTTCGTCACCCTCGCCGAGCTTCTGCGAAACAAGCGCCGTTCCGCCCGTGCCGACCATAAAGCCCACACCGCCGAGTATCATTACAAACGGCATTATAAGATTGATAGATGCGAAAGAGGTCTTGCCGGCAAAATTCGATACGAAAAAGCCGTCAACAACACCGTATATGGATATAAACACCATCATAGCCACCGACGGCAGTACAAACCTGAAAAGCCGTCCCGCTGTAAAGTGATCCGAAAGTTTTATCTTGCTCATTTTCCCTTTGTTCTCCTTTTGTATCTTTATATTTTTGCCGTCTGATTTTTAAGAAGCACGCTGTACAGCTTCATAAGCGCAGTCATATTCTCGCTTTCTTCATCTGTCATATTGCCGAGTGCGGCGCATTCCGCCTCTATCACCTTATCTACCGTCTGTTCGCACAGCTTTGTTCCGCTTTTTGTAAGGCTGATATTCTTTGTGTGCGCACCTGCCGGAGTAAGCGTTATATACCCCTCGCTTTCGAGCTTTTTCAGTGCGGAGTTCACCGTCTGCTTAGGCTGATACAGCACGGTGCAGACATCGCTCTGCGTTATGTTGCCCGGCTCCATACGCAGTGTGTACAGCGTCCAGAAAGCCGCTTCCGAAAACCCGTAGCGCTTTGCTATATTCCTGTAGCAATCATCTATTGATTTCAGTACATTATTATATTCATACAGTTTTTTTCTGTTGTTTTTATTATCCAAGCTGATTCTTCTTGTCGGCAAATGTTTAAGTCCGAAATCGGACTGAGAGATATTATAATCCGATTTCGAACTATTGTCAAGAGTTTTTCTGCAAAAAATAAAAACTGTGCCTGAAACAGACACAGTTTAGCTTGTAGAAAAAGTCTGTTTTTGAAACAAACTTCTAACTCACTATCCCTATCCCCTTTAGGACACTCTGATGGCTTTGCCTCGTGCAAAGCTCGGCGTGTCCTTATTTCGGCATCCTTGCCGAAAACCCCTTTCCCCGGGAAAGGGGGATTTTACTGGGGCTACCGCCCCTAGTCCCTGTCGGGGGCTCCGCCCCTGCGACCCCATTTTTAAATAAGCAGGAGGTTTTTCGACAGACTGACTGTGCCTGAAACAGACACAGTTCAGCTGTCAATTTTTGTTATCGCCTTACACCCTTGTGAACAACCCGTAATAACCGTTTATACGGGATGCAAACTGAATTTTTTCACCGTTTTCGATAAAGCCGATCCTGCCGCCCATATCATTTTCAGGGTCTCGCTCAATGCCTTTACCTTTCAGATAATCTGCCAGCTTTTCAACAGAATCCGCAGGCGGACACATTATAATTTTTCCGCCGTCTATCTCTGTCACATTCTCCGAGCCGCTTATGATCCCAAAAAATGCAGGGAACGAAGAAAAACAGTTGAAGGTGTTGAATTTTGCCGCAGAAAAGACAGATGATAACAGCAAAACGGCTGATACTGCCACAGGTATTGCGATGATAATGATACGTTTTCCGATCTTGGTCATAAAGTGGACTCCTTTCAATTTGCAGGCATTGCTAAAGCATTGCATTTGCTATTACCTTTATAATAGCATATTATGTTTTTTTGTCAAGCCCATCTTGTATTATTTTACTGTATTGTGCTAAATTAGCTGTAAATTGTACTATATTCTTCGCTTTACCGGAAGCGATACAAAAATTATTCACAAAAGTTCATTTTTGTGTCGGTTTGATATTGACTTTAGGCTCGAATTGTGTCAAAATAATTATATTAATGTAAATTCGGCGTTTTTCTGCAAAGGAGCGGTAAAACGCCTTATTGTTGCAAAACGGAAAGGCGAGAAAAGTAATTGAAATACGATGTAGTAATTGTAGGAGCGGGACCTGCGGGCATCTTCACCGCAATTGAAATGGTCAGAAACGGCTCAGACAAAAAAATTCTGATAATCGAAAAGGGCGCTTCGGTAGAGAAAAGGAGCTGTCCTAAGGCAAAAACAAAGCACTGTATGAACTGTAAGCCCTACTGCCATATCACAACGGGCTTTTCGGGCGCAGGCGCATTCTCAGACGGCAAGCTGTCGCTGTCGTGCGAGGTCGGCGGAACGCTCCCAGAACTTATCGGTGAGGAGCTTGCACAGGAAACCATCGACTACACAGACAAGATATATCTTGAATTCGGTGCAGATAAGCACGTTGAGGGTGTAAGCGACCCCGACAAGATAAGAGATATAAGAAAGAAAGCCATAAACGCAAACTTGAAGCTGGTTGACTGTCCTATCCGCCACTTAGGAACGGAAATGGCGCATGAGCTTTATTTCAAGATAGAAAAGTATCTTATCGAAAGCGGCGTTGAGGTGCTGTTCGGCAAGAACTGCGAGGATATTATAATAGAAGACGGCGTATGTAAGGGTGTTATCATTTCAAATGCCCGTGACGGCGGCGAACAGGAAACCGTATACGGCGACGAGATAGTAGTCGCAACAGGCCGTAAGGGTGCAGACTGGCTCGAAAAGACCTGCGAGGCGCATAATGTAGAGCATACACCGGGTACTGTTGACATCGGTGTAAGAGTGGAAGTCAGAAACGAGGTCATGGAGGAGATAAACGCCGTCCTTTATGAGTCAAAGCTCATCGGCTATCCTCTGCCGTTTAAGAACAAGGTGCGTACATTCTGCCAGAACCCCGGCGGATTTGTGAGTCAGGAGAACTACGACAACGATTTAGCAGTTGTAAACGGTCACTCATATAAAGAGCTTAAGAGCAACAACACAAACCTTGCTATACTTTGCTCGCACAATTTCAGCGTACCGTTCAACCAGCCTATCGAATATGCGAAGAAGGTCGGCGAGCTTACCAATATGCTCGGTAACGGTCACATTCTTGTACAGCGTTACGGTGATATTCTTGACGGAAAGCGTACATGGCCTAAGGAGCTTAACTTCTCCAACGTAAGACCCACCCTGCCCGATGCGGTTGCAGGCGACATCACGGCGGCTATGCCTTACCGTACAATGACTAACATTATCAATTTCATAAAGGCTGTGGATATGGTCGTTCCCGGTTTTGCAAGCCGTGAAACGCTTTTATATTCACCCGAGCTTAAATTCTACAGCAACCGTATAAAGATGGACGAGCATTTCAACACGAACGTAAAGGGACTGCATTGCTTAGGCGACTCAAGCGGCTGGACAAGAGGACTTATGATGGCGTCTGTAATGGGCGTGCTTATGGGACGTGAATTACTGAAATAAACGGAGGAAATGTAAAATGCAGTTACTGGAAGACCGCATAAACAAGGACGGTATAGTAAAAGAGGGAAACGTACTCAAGGTTGACAGCTTTCTCAATCATCAGATGGATATTGAGCTTTACAACGAGATCGGCAAGGAGTTCCGCAGACTGTTCCCCGACAAGAGCATAAACAAGATACTGACTATAGAAGCGTCGGGCATCGGCATTGCGTGCGTTACGGCGCAGTATTTCGGATGTCCTGTCGTATTTGCGAAGAAGGCGCAGAGCGTAAACATAGACGGCGAGGTTTATTCGACCTCTATCGAGAGCTTTACGCACAAGCGTACATATAACGTAATAGTCAGCAAGAAGTTCCTGTCGCCCGATGACAACGTGCTTATAATCGACGACTTCCTTGCAAACGGCTGTGCTTTACTCGGCCTTATCGACATAGTAAAGGGCGCAGGCGCAAGTATAGCAGGCGCAGGTATCGTTATAGAAAAGGGCTTCCAGAAGGGCGGAGATCTTGTCCGCTCAAAAGGCATCAGAGTAGAATCGCTCGCAATAGTTGACTCGATGAGCGTTGACGGCGGCTGTATTTTCAGACACTGAGCCGTAAATAACCGTATTTAGCGGCAAAGTGCCGTTAATATATCTTTTACTGTTTTAATAGGGAGGAAAAACATGAAAAAGAAACTTATCGCCATTTTACTGGCGGCAACCTGCGCACTTACAGCAGGACTCACAGGCTGCTCCGGCAATGCCGCAACAAGCGGTACGGATGAAAGCAAGACTTCCGACACACAGAGCACAGGCGACAGCACAGCCAAGAGCGATGTTGTAGCAGGCTTTGTTTACATCGGCAAGATCAACGACGGCGGTTACACACAGGCTCACGATGCAGGCAGACTTGCAGTTGAGGCTATGGGCGTAAAGACCTTCTACGTTGAGGACGTACCCGAAACCGTTGCCGACACTAAGGAAGCTATCCAGACACTTATCGATGAAGGCTGCAACCTTATCTACACAAACTCATTTGGCTTTATGGAAGGTACAGACCAGATGGCAAAGGAGCATCCCAATGTAAAGTTTGCTCACTGCTCAGGCTATATGAGAGAAGACAATATGTCAACCTACTTCGGTAAGGTATACCAGGCTCGTTACCTTGCAGGTATCGTTGCAGGTATGAAGACAAAGAAGAACTACATCGGTTATGTTGCCGCTAAGGGTATCCCCGAGGTTATCCGTGGTATCAACGCATTCACACTCGGTGTACAGTCTGTAAACCCCGACGCTAAGGTAGAAGTAGTATTCACAGATACATGGTATGACCCCACCGTTGAAAAGCAGGCAGCACTTGAGCTTCTCAACAAGGGTGTTGACATAATCGCTCAGCACCAGGATACAACAGCTCCTCAGGTTGCCGCTGAAGAAAAGGGTGCATACTGCATCGGCTACAACTTCCCCACATCAGACGCTGCTCCCAAGGCTTACCTCACAGCCGCTTGCTTCGACTGGAAGACATTCTATACAGACGATGTAAAGAAGGCTATGGACGGTACATGGACAAGCCGTGCATACTGGGAAGGTCTTGCCGCTAACATGACATACCTTGACAAGCTGACAGACCTCTGCGCAGAAGGCACACAGGAAAAGGTAGATGCGGCTCAGAAGGCTATCATTGACGGCACACTCGAACCCTTCACAGGTCCTCTTTACGATCAGGAAGGCAACAAGAAGGTTGAAGACGGCGTTAAGATGACAGATGAAGAAATCTGGAACATGAACTGGTTTGTTAAGGGCGTAACAGGTACTATCCCCGCATAATTGACAGGTCACAGAATCTTAAGACTATTAAAGACAATACGAGCAGTCCATTGCGACTGCCCGATTTGTCTTTTTAAAGCACCGGAATATCTGCGATGTTTTAAAAAGACAAATCGCTATTTTCAAGGAGGTTATATGGCAGACCCTTATATAAAACTTGAACACATAACCAAATCGTTTGACTCGGTATACGCAAACAAGGATATTTCCGTTGACGTATACAAGGGCGAGATACTTGCCCTGCTCGGCGAAAACGGTTCGGGCAAGAGTACCCTTGTAAATATGCTCAGCGGCATATATACGCCCGACAGCGGTACTATCTCGATTGACGGTAAAAAGATGCACTTCGGCTCACCCGGTGACGCTATAAAGGCGGGCATCGGTATGGTACATCAGCACTTCAAGCTGGTCGATGTAATGACCGCCGCAGAAAACGTGGTAATGGGTCATATAAAGCATTTTGTCACATCGAAAAAGCGTATGGCTCACCATGTGAACAAGCTGAACGAGAAATACGGCCTTAACGTTACCCCCGACAAGAAGATATACAATATGTCTGTCAGCGAAAAACAGGCTGTAGAGATAATGAAGGCGTTCTACCAAGGCGCAAACGTTCTTATCCTTGACGAGCCTACAGCGGTGCTTACCCCGCAGGAGATAACCGCACTGTTTGCTATTCTCAGAAAGATGAAGGAGCAGGGCTGTACGATAATCATTATCACTCATAAGATGGCGGAGGTTATGGATATTTCCGACCGTGTTACCGTTTTGCGTAAGGGCGAATGTATCGGTACGGTAAAGACAAGCGAAACCACTCCCCAACAGCTTACCGAGATGATGGTCGGCAAGGCTGTAACGCTTGAAATAGAGCGTCCGCAGTGCTGTGACTATAACGCAAAGCCGATGCTCTCCGTGAAAAATCTCACGAAGAAAAATACAGACGGCGTAAACGTTCTTGATAACGTGAACTTTGACGTATACGGCGGTGAGATACTCGGTGTTGCAGGCATAGCAGGAAGCGGTCAGAAGGAGCTTTGCGAGATAATCGCAGGCCTTGACAAAATGACCGACGGCGATATTGAGTTTGACGGCGACAGCATAAAGGGACTTGATCCCAGAGCGATAATCCGCAAGGGCATCAGTATGAGCTTTGTCCCCGAGGACAGACTCGGTATGGGTCTTGTGGCAGGAATGAGTATAACGAACAACGTTATCTTAAAGTCCTATAACCATAATCCCGGCCCGTTCATAGACAGCAAGTTTGCAAAGAAGCTCGCTGAGCAGATAGTACACGATTTTGATATTTACACCCCGTCTGTAAACTACACGGTAAAGAAGCTGTCCGGCGGTAATATACAGAAGGTGCTTCTCGGCAGAGAAATATGGCTCTCGCCCAAGGTGCTTATAACCGCTTATCCCGTAAGAGGTCTTGATATAGGTGCGTCATACAATATATATCATATGTTAAACGAGCAGAAGAAAAAAGGCGTTGCCGTGCTGTTCATAGGCGAGGATCTTGACGTGCTGAAAAGCATTTCCGACAGACTTATGGTAATACACGACGGTGAGATAATCGACATAGTAGACCCCACTACCGTCACTAAGGAAGACATAGGTCTTATGATGGTGGGCGACCATATCAACAAGGGAGAGGAGAAAGCCGTATGAGCATGATACAGATTTCAAAGCGGCAGAAAGGCACATCAAAGCTCGTTGACGTTCTTATAAGAATAGGCGCCATCGTGCTGTCGCTGATATTTATCGGCATTGTTCTTGCCATAATGGGTTATGATCCTTTCAAGGTTTTCGGCAAAATAATACAGACCCCGTTCAAGCGTTTCAAGGACGTTATGAACAAAACGATAATGCTTACCACTCTTTCACTCGGTATAGCGATAGCGTTCAGAATGAAGTTCTGGAATATCGGCGCTGAGGGTCAGTTCTATATGGGTGCATTCGGTGCGGCATCAATGGCTTTTATGTGTCCCGATCTGCCGCCTATACTCCTTTTACCGCTTATGTGCGTTGCAGGCTTCATCTGCGGCGGCTTATGGGCGCTTATCCCTGCGGTTATCAAAGCTAAGTTCGGTGCGAGCGAAACGCTTGTAACGCTGATGATGAACTATATTGCGATAGCCTTTATAAGCTACCTTCAATACGGTCCGTGGAAAGACCCTGCGGCACTCGGTGCGGCAAAGGTGCCTAACTTCTCGGAAAATGCGGTACTGCCCGATGTATTCGGCATTCACGCAGGCTGGATAATAATGCTGGTACTCGTAATTATTATGACGATACTGCTCCGCTACACAAAGCTCGGCTATCAGATTGACGTTATCGGCGAAAGCGAAACCACCGCAAAATATGCCGGCATGAATACGGTTAAAATACTGGTGATTGCAGTTCTTATCTCCGGCGGTCTTTGCGGAATGGCAGGCTTTATGCAGTCGAGCGCCGTTGAGAAGTCGATAACCGATTCAATGTCGGCAGGTCTTGGCTTTACGGCGGTAATCACCGCCTGGCTTGCAAAGCTGAAGCCGCCCGTTATCGTGGTTGCGTCGTTTATGTTCTCGATACTTCTCCAGAGCGGAAGCTCGCTTCAGGTAATGAAGATACCCTCGTCCATTACGGAAATAATGCAGGGTGTCATCATATTCTTCGTTCTTGCGTGCGAGTTCTTTATAAACTATAAAATATCGTTTCGCAAGCATACCGCAGTAAAGGAGGCTGAATAATGGATATTCTTCATCAGATAGGTCTGTTTTTACAGACCGCCATTCAGACAGGTACTCCGATACTGTTTGCCATTGTCGGCGGTATACTTTGTGAGAAGGTAGGTCATATGAACCTCGGTGTCGAGGGTATGATGCTTATGGGTGCGTCGCTCGGCTTCACAGTTGCGTGTGCTACGGGAAATCCTCTGCTCGCTATGCTGGCGGCAGGTGCTGCGGGTGCGGCAGGTGCGCTTATATATGCCTTTATAACCGTCACGCTCAGAGGAAACCAGGTCGTTACAGGTCTTGTGCTGACTATATTCGGCACGGGCGTTTCCGGTCTTATAGGCGGCTGGGTATCAAGCGAACAGATACCCCAGTCGGTAAGCTCGGCATTCCGCCCTGTAGAAATACCTGTTCTCAGCAATATCCCGATACTCGGAGAGGCTGTTTTCTCGCAGGATATATATGTATGGCTCGGACTTGCCATAGCTGTGCTTGCGTATTTCTACCTCAACAAGACAAAGCTCGGACTTTATGTAAGGGCGATTGGCGAAAATCCCGGTGCGGCTGATGCTTCGGGTATAAATGTTACGCTCCATAAGTATATAAATATTCTGCTCGGAGGTTTCCTTTGCGGACTCGGCGGTGCTTATCTGTCAACCGCATTCCTGACAACCTGGCAGGATAACGTTACGGCAGGCGCAGGCTGGATAGCCGTTGCTCTCATCATATTCAGCACATGGAATCCGCTCAAGGCGATATTCGCCGCCTACCTTTTCGGTATGCTGAGAGGTTTAAACTACAAGATGCAGGGCTGGGAGATACAGATACCCTCGCAGTTTTTAACAATGCTCCCTTACATCGCCACCATTATAGTGCTGATTTTCATAGCAATGAGAAAGAAGAAAGAGAATCAGCCTCCTAAGGCGCTCGGTGAAGCGTACTTCAGAGAAGAAAGATGATATAAAGGACGGGTTTCCCCCGTCCTTTCAGCTTGTAGAAAAAGTCTGTTTTTTATAAGATAATGCGAATTCTCTATCCCTATAAGAACGCTTTGTGGGCTTTGCGTCCTGCAAAGCCTTTGGGCGTTCTATCTCGGCATCCTTGCCGAAACCCCAAGCCCCTTTCCCCGGGAAAGGGGCTATATTACTGGGGCTACCGCCCCTAGACCCTGTCGGGGGCTACGCCCCTGCGACCCCATTTTCAGAAAACACAAAGGTTTATCGACAGACTGAAAGGACGGGTTTTCCCGTCCTTGTTTTGCGGTTGAACTTTCAACCGCATTTTTTTATTCTCCGACAGACAAAACACATCTGTCAGTTGTATTACATTCAAAGAGAAAAACTCAGGGGGAACGATTTATGACGTCAGATTATTCTTCCGAGAGCATAAGAGAGCTTTATGAACGCAATTTCGACACTCTCTACAGGGTGTGCTATATGTATATGAAAAATATACAGGATACAGAAGACGCTGTACATAACGCTTTTCTGAAAGCAATCGAAACAAGAAAACAGTTTGAAAGCGAAAACCACGAAAAAGCATGGCTTATCCGTGTTGCTTCAAATATCTGCAAGAATATGCTCAAGGCGGCGTGCAGAAAAAACGAGCCGCTCAACGACAATATTCCCGACAGCAATATAAGCAATGAAGCAAAAGAGCTTCTCAGCGAGCTTTCAAAACTGCCCGACAAGCTGAAAATACCTGTGTATCTGTTCTATTATGACGGATACTCGAGCGAAGAAATAGGACAGATGTTGCACATAAGCTCTTCTGCGGTCCGCACAAGATTGCAGAAAGCGAGGGAGCGGCTGAGAAATGTCCTCAGTGATGAAAGGAGCGTTGAATAAAATGACAATTAAACAGGCATTTGATGAAGTAAACGCTACAGACGAGCAGAAGAAAAACAGCCTTGACAGGCTGTTGCAAAGCGACAAGAAACGCAGCTTCGTACCGCAGATAAAACGTTATGCCGCAGCGGCCGCCGCAGTAGTTGTCGCCGCAGGCACGGCAGGTGTCGGAATACATTTTGCGGTAATAAATAATCAGGGCGGACCTATAAACGTATCAATAGGCGACAACAGCGCCGCCGACAGTGTTATTACGCCCTCGGAAAACACAAAGGTACATTCCGAAAAGAGCGGAATGACTTTTGTTGATGATAAGGCATTCTGGGCACAGCTCGGAAAAATAACTTATCACAGGATAGATAATACACCGACCATAGATACTACAGAAATCAATGCGGCTGATGATTTTGACAGTCTTTTCTGCACGGATAAGCAGGTTCAGAGTGAAATGCTTGACCTGTTCGATAATGCAATTGACATCACAAACAAATATATCGTTCTTCCCGACAGCAATGCGGCGGTAGGCATATCCTCGGATATGAGTGTACAGGAAATTGAAAGCTTCAAAAACAACAGTGCCAACTGCTTTGTCGGCACGGGCTATTATGAAAACGAACGTTTTTATTATGCCGACAAAGCGTATTTCGGTTTTGACACCTCAGAGGAATTTATAAACACCGTATCACAGGTATATACGGGAAATTACTCAGATAATTTCACGGAAGATTTTTATGATTACTGCCCCGATTACATTCAGCCGGCGGATAAAAATAACATAAAATCGAATTTCGGTATAAATATCGGCAAAGAGCTTCCGATAACAGAACCCTACTCAGCGCATACACAGTATTGTGCGGCTGTTTATACCGATGAAAGCCATAATTCTTTGATACTGTTATCGCTTACCGCAAAAGAGGGCAATAACGACAGCAAAACGTTTGAGCTTAAATATATACCTATGAAATATGTTGACGGAAAACTTCGTATAGTTGTTGAGATATATAACACGATTTTTATGGACGTAAACGCATTCTCCGATAATTTTATGTATAATTGCGGAATGGCAAGCGAAATAGAATCAGACGCAAAAACCATTGATATAACCTCTGTGGTGTGTGACAATGACAATTCATCACGACCTGAAGAAACCAAGGCTGTGACAACAGTCAAAGCAACTACTTCAACCACAGCTCCCGCAACTTCAACCACACCGCAGACGACCGCAACAACGACTGTGACCACTAAGACAACAGCTGCAACAACAGCCGAGCCCGCTCCCGAACCGACAGGCACAGCAACAAATGTGACGCTCAGAATGACAGGCAACGCAGCCGATCTTGACAGAAGTATGCTTTACTATTATAAGGTTGACAAAGCGTTCCTTACAAATGATGAAGTCATAACCATAAAGCAATCCAAAATATCAGAAGTACCCTATTTTAATACCGATGGCAGTGATCACACATTTGACAGCATAGACTACGGCATTTACGTTATAGCCGCTCCTATGATGACCACTACAGGCGACAACGGATTTGCCGTATTCACCGTGACCGAAAGCAGCAGTAACAGCATTATAAATATCGATCTGACAACCGGTACTCTTCCTGCCGACAAATTTGAGGTTGTAGACGAAAGTATTCAGGAGGAGGATACTCTGCCCGATTACAGCGAACAGCAGTATGCGCTTGCAGAAAAATCCTACACATATGAGGAACACACTTACATACCGGTTGAGCTTATCCATTATGGCGATACCTATATAGACGATAACATATGGCAAGGAGCACGACTGATCGACACTGTTGACGGTCATAGGATTACGGGATGTAAAGTGAAAAAGACTCCGGTAAGCTATGCAAGCATAAGCGTTGACGGCAAAATTATCACCGGAGAAGAAGTAAATGATTATATCCTGCTTGTAAGCATAGATAATATCCAAGGCGAAAACAATCATATCTATAGCACTATAATGGTGCGCAAAGATCTTGTAAAGAGCAGTAAGCCGAAAGTCATACTCGGGGATAGATTTTACTCTTCATACATTGCCACCGACTATGGCGATATTGACATCGACATGGTGCTTAAGGATGACAACGGAAAGCCTGTAAAGAACTGCGAAATATATTTTGTACATCTTGATGATATAGACACATATAATCTGGAACATAACAACGCAAACGTTCACGCTTCAGGCGACTATTGCATAGCTAACACGGATTCTGAGGGAAGAGTCAGTACGTTTACCGGTCTGTACTGTGGAAAGAACTATCTCTCGGTATCAAATGCCGTTGAAAAAGGTTATGTATTCAATAACGATCGTTATTATGACATTATCCCAAAAGATCCTGTGCCAAAGCTGATAGCAGAAATTCCGATTACAAACGAATAAGTGATCTATACAGCAAACAGTGTCCTGCTTTTCAGGAAAAGCGCTGAAGTCTGTCGGAAAATCTATATATCTACTAAATTAAAACGGGTATTGAGTGTTGCTTGCTCTGTAGGCTTTGTGGCAAGCAATCAAAGCGTCCTTGCTTTAGGCAAAGCTCTTCACCTAGGAGAATGGAGTTTGGGTTAGGGATTGAGATCAGGCTATATTTTTCAAAACAGGCTTTTACTACAAGCAGACACACGGCAGGAATACTTTCCCGCCGTGCTGTTTTATTCGATTTCTTTATAAAAAGTACTTGCATTTTATCCGCTTTTTTGGTAAAATAAATATGAGCGCAGAAGTATAAAAATATGCGTGGAATTTGTATTTCTTGAGGACAGCCTCATACAAATAAAGTAAAAGCGAAAGGATCATTACCATGAGCAAATTAAACAAGAAGAATGTAGAAGATTTACAGGTAAAGGGCAGAAAAGTCCTTGTTCGTGTAGACTTCAACGTACCTATGAAGGACGGCAAGATCACAAACGACAACAGAATCCAGGCCGCACTTCCCACAATCAATAAGTTAGTTGAGAACGGCGCAAAGATAGTTCTTTGTTCACATCTCGGCAAGCCGAAGAACGGTCCCGAGGACAAGTTCTCTCTTAAGGCTGCTGCAGAAAGACTTGCAGAGCTTGTTAATACAAAGGTAGTTTTCGCTAAGGACGATACAGTAGTAGGCGAGAACGCAAAGAAGGCAGTTGCAGAAATGAAGGACGGCGAGATAGTTGTTCTTGAAAACACACGTTTCCGTGGCGCTGAAGAAACAAAGAACGGTGAAGCATTCTCTAAGGAGCTTGCAGATCTCGTTGACGACGATGTATTCGTAATGGACGCTTTCGGTTCTGCACACAGAGCACACGCTTCTACAGTAGGCGTTACAAAGTTTGTTAAGGAAACAGCAGTAGGCTACCTTATGAACAAGGAAATCGAGTTCTTAGGCAACGCTGTTGAAAACCCCGTAAGACCTTTCGTTGCTATCCTCGGCGGTGCTAAGGTTGCAGACAAGCTGAACGTTATATCAAACCTCCTCGAAAAGTGCGACACACTTATCATCGGCGGCGGTATGGCTTACACATTCTTAAAGGCTAAGGGCTATGAAGTTGGTACATCACTCGTTGACAACGAGAAGATTGACTACTGCAAGGAAATGATTGAAAAGGCTGAAAAGCTCGGTAAGAAGCTCCTTCTCCCCATTGATACAACAATTGCAAAGGAATTCCCCGATCCTATCGATGCTGAGATCGAAGTAAGCGTTGTTGACGCTGACAAGATTCCTGCTGATATGATGGGTCTTGACATCGGTCCTAAGACAATGGCTCTGTTCGCTGATGCCGCAAAGTCAGCTAAGACAGTTGTATGGAACGGTCCTATGGGCGTATTTGAGAACCCCGTATTAAAGAAGGGTACAGTTGCTGTCTGCGAAGCTCTTGCAGAGGCAGACGCTACAACAATCATCGGCGGCGGCGACTCGGCTACAGCTGCTATCAACCTCGGTTATGCAGACAAGATGAGCCACATCTCAACAGGCGGCGGTGCTTCTCTTGAATACCTCGAAGGTAAGGTACTTCCCGGTATCGCTTGCATTCAGGACAAGTAAAAATAACGAGGGCGGATATTCTCCGCCCTTATTGTTGTGTAATAAGCAATTTATAATAAAAAACGAAAGGAACACTGTATCATGAAAAAGACAGTAAGAAAAGCAGTTATCGCAGGTAACTGGAAGATGAATAAGACAAGACCCGAGGCTAAGGCTCTTTTAGAAGAATTAAAGCCTATGGTTGCCGATGTAAAGGACGTTGAGGTCGTAGCCTGCGTTCCCTTTACAAACCTTGAAACAGCTCTCGCTGTAACAGCAGGCACAAACATAAAGATCGGCGCTGAGAACTGCCACTTTGAAAAGAGCGGCGCTTTCACAGGCGAAATTTCAGCTGATATGCTCGCTGAAATGGGTGTTGAATATGTTGTACTCGGTCACTCCGAGCGCCGTCAGTATTTTGCTGAAACAGACGAAACAGTAAACAAGAGAACAAAGGCTGCTCTTGAAGCAGGCTTAAAGCCCATCGTATGCGTAGGCGAGCTTCTCTGGGAGCGTGAATGCAACATTACAGAAGAAGTTATCGCACGTCAGATTAAGCTCGATTTCTTCGGCATCTCCGCAGACGACCTCAAGAAGTGCATAATCGCTTACGAACCCGTTTGGGCTATCGGTACAGGCAAGACAGCTACAGCAGATCAGGCTGAAGAGGTTTGCGCTTTCATCCGTGCTACACTCGCTAAGCTCTACGGCGCAGATGTTGCAGAAACAATCACAATCCAGTACGGTGGCTCTATGAACGCAAAGAACGCTGAAGAACTGCTCTCAAAGACAAACGTTGACGGCGGTCTTATCGGCGGTGCTTCACTCAAGGCTGCTGATTTCACAACTATCATCAAGGCTGCCGTAAACGGCTAATCAAAAAATCGGATAATTTACGAAAGGACGACTAAACAAATGGCAAAACCCGTTTTACTCGTTGTTATGGACGGCGTAGGCTTTTCAAAGACAGGTCTTGGCGATGCAGTTACGCTCGCCAACACTCCTACTCTTGACAGACTTTTAAGAGAATGCCCCAACACTCGTTTAAAGGCTCACGGTGACGCTGTAGGTCTGCCTACAGATGACGATATGGGCAACTCAGAGGTAGGTCACAACGCACTCGGATGCGGTCAGATTTACTCACAGGGCGCAAAGCTTGTTAACGAATCTATCGAAAGCGGAAAGATGTATCAGTCTGAGGCTTGGAAGGAACTCGTTGACAACTGCAAGGCTAACAACAGCACCCTGCACTTCATCGGTCTTTTATCGGACGGTAACGTTCACTCAAATATCAAGCACCTGTTCAAGATGCTGACAGAAGCCAAGAACGAGGGCATCAAGAAGGCAAGAGTACACATTCTGCTCGACGGCAGAGATGTACCCGCTACTTCTGCTCCGATATATATCGAACAGCTTGAGAGCTTCCTCAAGGAGCTTAATGCGGACGGCGCTTTTGACGGTAAGATAGCAAGCGGCGGCGGACGTATGAAGGTTACTATGGATCGTTACCAGGCTGACTGGCCTATGGTTGAGCTTGGCTGGAAGACTCACGTCAAGGGCGAGGGCAGACAGTTTGCATCAGCTATGGAAGCTGTTGAAACCTACCGTAAGGAAAACGATGGCATCATCGACCAGGATCTCCCTGCATTCGTAATCGCTGAGAACGGCGAGCCTGTAGGCAAGATAGTTGACAAGGACAGCGTTATCCTCTTCAACTTCAGAGGCGACCGTGCTATCGAACTTTCAATGGCATTCGACGATGACGACTTCACTGCATTTGACAGAGGCGCAAAGCCCGACGTATGCTTCGCAGGTATGCTGCAGTATGACGGCGACTTAAAGCTTCCTGCACGCTTCCTTGTAAATCCTCCTGAGATCACAAACACTCTCACAGAGGTACTCGTTGCCGCAGGCCTTAACGAATATGCCGTATCCGAAACACAGAAGTACGGCCATGTAACTTACTTCTGGAACGGCAATAAGAGCGATAAGTTCAGCGAAGAGCTTGAAACATACAAGGAAATTCCTTCCGACAACGTTTCATTCGATCAGCGTCCGTGGATGAAGTCTGCTGAGATAACAGACGATCTTATCGAAGTAATAAAGAGCAAGAAGTATGACTTTATCCGTTGCAACTACCCCAACGGCGATATGGTCGGACACACAGGCAGCCTCGACTCAACAATAATCGGTGTTGAAGCGGTTGACCTCGGCCTTTCAAGACTTATCAAGGTTTGCGATGAGTATGGTGTTACGCTCGTTGTAACAGCCGATCACGGCAACGCAGACGAGATGCTCGAAAAGAACAAGAAGGGTGAGGTTCAGGTAAGAACAGCCCACTCGCTCAACCCCGTTCCTTTCATCATCTATGATAAGGAAGTCAAGTACACTATCAAGGACGATACAAAGTACGCTCCCGGCGTTCCCACTAAGTACGGTCTGGCTAACGTTGCTCCCACCATCGTTAAGATGCTCGGTCTTACAGCGCCTGACTGCTGGCAGGAAAGCATGATCTAAGCGGCTGTGAGCCGCTCCAAATTCCGCCGTTCTGACAGATTGAGCTTGGCTCAACTTGCGTTACCGGCGGGGCGGCAATGTGCCGCTTCAAGTTCCGCCTTTGACATTGTCGGAGCTATCCGCAGGATAATGAAACGGCGGGGCTGAACGCACTGCGAATCGCATAGCAATGCGGTTTGTGGCGATTAAGACATATACTTTGTCAGGTGCAGAGTAAAACAGAAAATCGTGTGAAGCGGGTTGCCGTGTATAGCGATTGTTTGGTATTACAATGCGGTTTGACAGCGTGATATTGATAAAAATAAGACGGCAGGCACAGATAAAATGTGCCTGCCGTTTTTGCGGCTGTGAGCCGCTTCAAGTTCCGCCTGCGGCAATGTGCCGCTCCAAATTCCGCCTTTGGAATAGTTGGTGCGTTTCGTGCGATAGCGAAACGGCGGGGCTGAACGCACTGCAAATCGCATAGTAATGCGGTTTGTGGCAATCGGAGAATGTACGCAGTAATACGGCAGGAACAGGAAAGTACGGTTTCGGACGAGATATTCCTGCAGTTGCCAAAGTGTCATAAATGGCTTTGTTATGCGGTTTGTGGCAATCAGAGAATGTACGCAGCAATACGGCAGGAACGGGAATCTGCGGTTGCAAACGAAATTTTCCTGCCGTTGCCAAAGTGTCATAAATGGCTTTGTTATGCGGTTTGTGGCAATCAGATAATGTACGCAGTAATACGGCAGGAACGGGAAAGTGCGGTTGCAAACGAGATATTCCTACCGTTGCCAAAGTGCCATAAATGGCTTTGTTATTCGGTTTATTAGGGTTTATAAAAACGGCAGGTGCGGAGAAATACCGTTCCTGCCGTAAATATGACGTTTTACAATTCCGCTTTATATATCAAAGCGTCGCAAACCGGCTCTGTGTAATAGTTTCTGCGTCTGCCGACCTCAGAAAAGCCGTGCTTTTCATACAGCTTTTTTGCCGGCTCGTTATCACAGCGGACTTCAAGGAAAATGCTTTTTATGCCGTTATTTTTGCATTTATTTATGAAATATTCCATTAATTGTGTGGCGATGCACTGATGTCTGTATTCCGGCAACACTGCAATGCGATACAGCTCGCATTCATCGGATACGCTCTGACCGCAGATAAAGCCTACCGGCTTGTTTTCGGCTTTATCATCACGAATAACGACATTGATTGAGCCTTCTGTGAACACCTGCGACTCAATGCTTCGCTCTGTCCACGGCACCGAAAAACACTTTTTTTCAATCGCTGCAATGTCGCTACAGATTGATGAATTATGATGATTTAAAGCCGTGATTTTTCCTTTATCTGTCAAACAGTCATTGTCAATGAGTATCATACCACGTTTTGCCAATATTTACATCTACCGTCATAGGAACGGTGAGCTTTACGGCATTCTCCATTTCTTCCTTTAAAAGTAAGGCTACCTTTTCTGCGCAATCTTCTTTTGCCTCAACAATAAGTTCATCGTGAACCTGAAGTATCAGCCTTGCATCCAGACCGCTTTCTTCAAGTCTGTTGTAAACTTTTATCATCGCAATTTTTATTATATCGGCAGCTGTACCCTGTATGGGGGTGTTCTTTGCGACACGCTCGCCGAAAGCCTGCAGATTCTTATTCTTTGCGGCAAGCTCTTTGATATATCTTCTTCTGCCGAACATAGTTTCAACATAGCCGTCACGCTTAGCCTTCGCAACGGTCTGCTCCATATAGTGAGCTATACCGGAATATTTGGAAAGATAGGAGCGGATATATTCGCTTGCTTTCGGCACTGAAACACCGATGTCCTTTGACAGCGAGAATGCGCCTATTCCGTAGACGATGCCGAAGTTGACCGCTTTCGCCTTGCTTCTGAGGTCTGGCGTTACCCACTCTATCGGCTGATTGAACACCTGAGATGCGGTAACGGTATGAATATCCACTCCGTCAAGGAACGCTTTCTTCATTATCTCGTCGCCCGAAATATGAGCCAGCACACGCAGTTCGATCTGTGAATAGTCGGCATCGACAAGCAGGTAGCCGTCCTTTGCGGTGAAGAATCTTCTCATCTCCCTGCCAAGCGGAGTTCTTACGGGGATATTCTGAATATTCGGTTCGGCACTGGAAATTCTTCCCGTTCTTGTTTCCGTCTGCTTGAAGGTCGAATGAATCCTGCCGTCCTCGCCTACTACCTTCAGAAGTCCTGTAACGTATGTGTTCTGCAGCTTTGTAAGCGCACGGTATTCGGTTATCAGAGGAACTATAGGGTGCTTGTCCATAAGGCTTTCAAGCACATCGGCATTTGTGGAATAGCCTGTTTTTGTCTTTTTGGCACTTGGCAATGCAAGTTTTTCAAAAAGCACGCTTCCGAGCTGTTTGGGCGAGCCTATATTGAATTCATAGCCTGCGTATTCATAGATCTCACGGCTGATCTTTTCAGCCTTTTCGCAAACCTCTTTGCCGAAAGCCTTTATACCGTCTGCGTCAATACTTACTCCCTCACGCTCCATAGCTACAAGCACAGTGGCAAGAGGTATCTCTATATCGGTAAGGACCGCCGCAGAGCCTGTTTCACTGATTTTGCAATTAAGTATATCGTTGAGGGCGGCAACGGTTATCGACTTTTCCTGTATGCTGTTTCCTTCCGGAACTCCGTACTGAGCGCAGAGCCTTGACAGGCTGTAATCGTTTGAATCGGGGTCGGCAAGGTAAGCCGCAAGCGTTGTATCAAAACGGTTGTTCTTAAGCCTTTCACAGCCGGTAACGGTCAGCGTTTCCTTTATATCAAAGGTGTACTTCGTGCTGTCGCTGTCGGCATAGGCTTTAAGCTCCCCGTCTGACAATTCTACCGGAGCGCCTACTGTGCCTGCGTACACGCTCCCCTCCTGCGTCAGAACTATATCGCCTGCGGGCATAGCGGGTATCTGCTTTGCGGCGGATTCTTCCAAAGCCTCTTTTGAGCCTGCGGGAGCGGAAGTCGGGTGCAGCTTCAGCTTCTGGAGCATCTTGTACATTTCAAGTTCCGACAGCAATCTTGCAAGCTCGGTATCGTCACGTTCTTTCGGAACATAATGTGAAAGCTCGGTATCAATAGGTGCGGTAAGGCATATTTCGGCAAGCTGTCTGCTCATATAACAGCTTTCCTTGCCGTTTTCGAGCTTTGTGCGTACACCCTTTGTGATAAGCGTTGAGCCGATGTTTTCATAAACTCCGTCCACGCTTGCAAATTCCTTTATAAGTGACAGAGCGGTCTTTTCACCGATGCCGGGAACACCGGGAATATTGTCGCTCGAATCGCCCATAAGCGCCTTTACTTCTATCATCTGTTTCGGAGTCACGCCGTACTCCTCCATAATAACATCGGGCGTGTAGTAAATGTCGCCTTTTGTCTTGGCAAGTCTTACGGTAACATAATCATTTACAAGCTGGAACGAGTCACGGTCGCCCGTTGACACTGTACAGGGTATCTTCTTATCCGCACAGGCGGCTGAAACAGTTCCGATTATATCATCGGCTTCAAAGCCCTCTTTTTCGATAATGGTTATTCCCATTGCGGTGATTATCTTTTTCATATAGGGGAGCTGTTGTGCGAGGTCTTCGGGCATACCCTTGCGGTTTGCCTTATAGCCGTCATACATCTTATGGCGGAATGTCGGTGCTTTAAGGTCGAAAGCTACCGCTATCATATCCGGATCTACGTCCTTTTCAAGCATAAGCAGAGTGTTCATAAAGCCTGTTACGGCATTTGTGGCAACACCTCTTGAATTTGTCAGCACACGGATACCGTAGAATGCACGGTTTAATATGCTGTTGCCGTCAATAATAAGAAATCCCATATTTATCCTTTCAAGCAGAGGTCAGATTGATTTTTTCGGTGATTTATGATTATAGTATAACATAAATCAGGTCGGTGTAAACCGACACGGCGGTAAGCCGTATTTTGTCGTCAGACAAAAGATTTAATGGTAAAATGTTCTCAGACGTGCGGTGCGCCGCAAGCCGTGCTTTTGCACGGCAAAATCCGCTCCCGGCGGATTTTAAGTCTGAGGTTATTATACCATAAATCAAGTCGGTGTAAACCGACACG